>Ga0265303_10000192_pt1 | contig 31487 bp, 29 predicted proteins | sample Helome_2_FD_192494 | JGI IMG/M metagenome (GOLD analysis project Ga0265303, IMG submission 192494) | Marine sediment microbial communities from subtidal zone of North Sea - Hel_20160317 (Illumina Assembly) | ecosystem: Environmental > Aquatic > Marine > Subtidal zone > Sediment ... | reverse complement strand
GCACTTATAATTTCCAGCTTCTGCGTTGCAAATCTTCGCAATAGCCGGCTATTACGTGCAATTTGCGCCTTGAATCTGAAAATTCTCGAGCGCAATCTGCTTCGCCCAGAATTAATCAGAGGTTCCTAAATATCTGCAATAGCTTACAGCCAGCGCACGAGGTAATAAATACGCTGACTTTCAGACGAAACCGAAGGCCCGTAGACGATCGCCGGGTGCAGTTTTGCTGACTCGTCACCGCCTTGGCGGGCGGCTTCCTCCGAGTTCACGATCTCGACACAGGCCTCGGGAAAACGCTTGGGCGACTTGCGGGGCGTCCTGATAACGGCAAAACGCTCCTGCAGCGAGGTGGATTCAGGGTCGACGATGACGTGCGGCATCCGGGCATGATAGCACCGGCTAGCGAATCTGGACGTCCGTCGTCTTGTCTATGGTGCCGTCTTCGTTGAGGATGGCATATTGGCGTCCCGCGGAGTCGAACAGGACGATGACCTGGTCCTGGAATAATGGTCGGCGCACGAAGGCAACTGACCAGCCGAAACCCTCGAGTCGGGCCAGGGTCTGATGCTGAAATTCGTTCAGTCTGGACTTGATATCGTCCGGTATCGCTACCTGTCCCCCCCGGCGTTCCTTCGAGGCTTCGTTGTTGTCCAATCCGCCCACCCTTAATTAATTTCAGAATCAATGTATCCAGGGTATCGGCATCGGCAACCCGTTTCTGAAACTGTTTGTGACGGCGAGCAAGGTGTCGAGCCGGCGCCTTCAGCCGTTGCCTGTGTCGGGTCTCACGCCACGCCGCCATTGTTCGAGGGGGATGACAAGGGCCGGATCGCCATTCCTGCCGTACCATGAATCCACCGCGAAGGCCTCTCCGGTATCCGGCCTTTCCAGCACGGCACGCCAGTGGGTGCTAACCTGCAAATTGCATGAAGGCGGATTGGTGAATTGAAATCCGCAGCATCAAGAAGGGCGATTGATGAATTCCGGCCTTCGTTTTCTGAGTCGCAGTTTGTCCTGTTTGGGCTCAGGCCGCGCTGGACTTTGCATTTGCGCCGATCCCCCTCAAACCATAGCTACGGCTATGCTTTTTCGGCCGATCAGCACAACTGCCTTGCCCATCGCGCCCTGATTCCCAAACCCTTCATGCAATTTGCAGGCTAAAGATGTACCGGTGTCGCTTGGCCCGTTCCTTGACCAGATGCCAGCGCAGGAGGGAAGCCTGCTCCGGCATTTGCAGATACCGGCCGGTGTTGATCGATTCCGCGAGACGCGGATAGGTTGCTCCAGGTCACAGCCATAGTCGACACACACATTGAGCTGCGACTGGCCAGCGGGCGAAGTGGCGGCCGCGACCAGCAGCAGTGCGCCGATGAACCATACGGCCCCTTCAGTGTGCATCTGATCTGCCATCTGGCATCTACAGCAGTAGGTTCCATCGAATGAACAACCCTCAAAGAATTCACAGCCTGGCGGTCAGCTGTGCAAGCCCGGGGTAGCTGCCCGCGTCCAGCTGGTATTTTCGACCTGCCTCGCCCCAGGAGCCGCCGCGTTGCAGATGATCAATCAGCCGATCCCTGTCGCCGAAGCTGACGCCGCCGATCGATGTGACCCCGCGCGCCAATAAAGGGTCCGGCAGGCCGCTGCCGCTGGGCCCGACGATTTCTATGCGCGCCGTTGGTTCGGTAACCGCAAGGAAATCTTCCAGACTGTCGTTGATCAGTGTGGAAGCGGTGCAGAGCAGATGTTTGCAACCTGCCAGATCCTGAGGGTCACAGGTCACCGACACACCGGGTCTCTCGGGAACCCGCTCGGGAGAGCGTTCCAACACCAGGACCTCACAGCCCTGGGCGGTCAGTTTATCCAGCAAGGGGCGGAAGTAACCCACCATGCCGACAAGGCCCCCGGGTGGCGTATCGCTCAGTCCGGAATTCGCCTTGCGGTCCGGTGGCTCGAAGCCCGCAGCCTGATAGAGTTTGGCGCTCAGCGCATTGTAGGTGCCCAGTGCCAGAGCCCGGTCGGTTGGGTCTTCGCTGGCAAACCCCTGCAGAAAAGAGATTGCGTCCTCGTCGCAACGTTCAGGCCTGGGATAGCGCTGCCACAGCCCCGGCAGGATATCGTCCATGCTGACATAGAACGGGCCGATGCCGTCGTTGGCCAGAAAAACGAAGCCAAACTCGTCGCGGAAGGTCTCGTCTGCTGCGGCTGCAGGCAGATAAAGACCGGAGACACGGGGGCGCCCCAGGAGGATCGCGATCTGTTCGCCGATGCGCCTGTAATCGTCGCTGATCGAGGAGATTTTCATTCAGCCGCCCCTTTGGTTGCGTAGTCCCACACCCGCCAATCGGGAAATAGGGGGAAATAGAGTGCCAGACGTATCGGTCTGTCTTCCAGCAGACCAACGATCCTTGCGTAGTTCTCGATCTGTTCGCGGTAGCGTTCCTGCTCCTGGTCGAGAAAAGCATCACGATCGCCTTCGAGGTGCTCGCCGGTCTTGTAATCGATGATCCACCGCACACCGTGCTCATCCACGAAGCTGCGGTCGATCACATAGTGCCGGCTCGTTTCCTCATGCGCCGTAAGAGGCCATTCGCACCGCCCCTCCGCGTGATCGGCGAGTATCCAGCGTCCGTGCTCATCGGAGAGTGTCTGACGCAGGGCACGTTTGGCTTTTACGATGGCCCCTTCAAGCTCGCTGCCGGCAACACCCAGGTTCTGCAATCCGCGCCGCAGGGTTTGTTCAAGTTTGTCGACGTGCTCTGGTGGCCAGTTATCGATACCGTCTCGTGCGATGCGTTCGAGGTGACGATGGACCAGCGTGCCGACGTGGCGCGCCGTGTCTCCAGCCCAGGCAAACTCGATCTGCGTTTCGGATATTTCATCGTCGGTCCGGCCGGGCAAAGATGAAAATGCGCCGGCAAGGGCGGGTCGCCAGTCGGCCGGCAGGCGTTGCAGTTGCGCCAGGTTCACGCTGGACTCCTCTGCAACCTCAGATGTTGGTGCTGTCAGGTGGCCGAAATCGGCTTCGACGACGGGCCAGAGTTTTGCCAGCAGGGAAGCCGCCACCGGTTTGGCCGGCATACCCTTGGCATTGAAATTGATGTGACCCAGCAGATGCAGCCGGCGCTTCGCCCGGGTCGCCGCGACGTACAGGAGACGTGAGGTCTCAAGCTGGTTCTTGTCCTTGTTCAACTCGCGCAGGTAGCCCGATATCGCTTCGCTTTGCTGCTCGACAGCCCGGATCGGGGCCATGAGCAGTTGAGCGTGCCCCTGCGAACCGGTACGTTCGAGCCAGTAGAGCAGTTCACTGCTGTCGGACGCCGGTCTTCGTCCCAGGCCGGGGAGTATCACGGTGTCGAATTCCAGTCCTTTCGACTTGTGCATGGTCATCAGCTGCACACGGCCGTCGGAGCCACTGTCGGGCGTTGCGTAAAGTTTTTCCAACGCGGTCTCCAGGCGGGCGAAATCCAGCACTCCCCGGGCCTGTTCATGCTGATCGAGCAGGCGAAGATAGGCCTGCGCATCGGTCTCGTTGCCGCGCGCCGTTGCAAGGCCGCCCAGCGTCAGCCAGATACTTTCGACCCACTGGCGCAGCGGCCGGCGGCCGCGTGCCGGCAGTCGGTGGTCCACGACCTCCAACAGCCGTTCGACGCGCAGCCGACCGTCATCGCTCAAGCTTGCGCGCAAACGCGAATCGCGCAGACGTGCGAGCACGCAGCAGGGTGTGTCCTCGGCGATGACCAGCAGGTCCTCCAGTCTGATCCCCAGCCAGGGCGCGCGCAGAACGACCAGCCAGGAAAGGCGGTCGGCCGGGTGCAGCAGGGCACGCGTAAGCGAATGTAGATCCTTTACCGCCGGGCGCTGTGCCAGCGGGTCGATGTCGACCGCCTGAAAAGCGATCCCGGCAGACCGCAGCGCGGCGGCGATATCACGCAGATGACTCCTTGCGCGCGCGAGCACTGCAATCTGACCGGTACCCGTTTCCGCCAGCGCCGTATGCACCAGTTCGGCGACCCTTGCCGCCTCTGCCCTGGTATCGATACCGGCAAAGGGGTGCGTGGTTACCGCCGCTTCGTCCGGCGACCGGTCGTAGGCCGAGGCGGGCGAGTAGGGCACGGCACCGCGTCCGACATCGACCTGAGCGGGAAATATCAACGGAAAACTGCTGTTGACCCAGTCGACGATAGCGCTGCTGGAGCGGAAATTGACCCCCAGCTTGATCGGCCTCAGCCTGAGCCCGCCAATGCCATTGTCGCGCGCCGCGAGGTAAAGACCGACCTCGGCCTCACGGAATCGGTAGATCGACTGCATCGGGTCGCCGACCGCGAACAGCGTGCGCCCGTCACCGTTCTGCCAGCCGGCGGTCAATGTCTCCAGCAGGCCGTACTGGCTGTTGGACGTGTCCTGAAATTCGTCGACCAGCAGGTGTTGCAGACGGTAGTCGAGGGTCAGGGCAAGGTCGGTAGGGTTATCCGAACTGCCCAGCGCCCGGCGTGCGCGCATCTGGATCTCGGCGAAGTCGACCTCACCGCTGTCCTGGAACACCAGTTGCAGTTCGGCCGCCGCGTGCAGCAGCACGTGGAACAGACTGGAAAGAACCGCGCGTTGCTGGTCGTCGAGACCGCGATGCGGCAAAAGGCGAAGGCCGGCCCACAGCGTTGCAAGCCCGGCTTGGTCGCCGATCTGTTCACACAACGCCTTGATCGCCTGTTTCGCCTGGCTGCGCTGCGTCTTCACCTCGGGAGTGATGCCTTTCTCGCTCGGTGCCGGAAACCCGGTCCCGGCGCTCCATGATTTACGCAGTTCCCCACCCTTGGTCAGCAGCAGCTGGGCCAGTCCCAGCCAGTCCGGCAGATCCGTCCACCCGGTCCCGGGCACGCGTTCTCTTTGCCGCCAGGCCGAGAGGGTGTCTGGTGCAGCGATGGGTTGGCCGGTGGCGGCAAGATTGCCTGCGGCATGCTGTGCAATGCTGATCAGCTGATGCAGCCATTCGGGGCGGCAGCTATCGAACAGCAGTCGCAGATGGGCGGTTACGGCATCCTCGAGCGCCTCGTCGAGGTCATCCCCACCCGGTGATGAGAGTGCATGACCCAACCACTGGTCACGCCGCGCGAGCATATTGCGCAGCAGGTCTTCGAGTAAGCCCTGCCGATTGTCGAGATGCACCAGCAGGGCCTCGATATGTGGACCGAGCTTCGGCTCTTCGAGCATGCGCAGGGTGGCGCGCGCGGCCTCCTGGTAGTGAGCCTCCGGTTTGTCGGTGGTTGCGGGTGGCGCCCCCAACTCGCTGAGCAAGGGCATCTGTCTGGCCAGCGCATGGCTGAGGCTGTCGAAGGTCTGGATGCGCAGCCGGTTCGGGTTGCGGGCGATCTGCCATTCATGCCGCGCATCCTGTTCGAGGGCTGCACGCGCCAGGCTCCAGGTGAGTCGGCGATGGGGCTCGGGCGGCTGCGGGGCAGTGGCCGCATCGATGGCCGCGAGGATGCGATTGCGCATCTCGGCCGCTGCCTTGCGCGTGAAGGTGATCGCATAGATCTCCTCGGGATGATCAACTTCAGCCAGCAGGCGGAGATAGCGCTGGGTGAGCAGCTCGGTCTTGCCGGAGCCGGCAGGCGCCTGGACGATGAACGACTCGCTGATATCCAGCGCCTGTTCACGTTGTCGGGCATCGGCTGCCGTGGTCTCAATCAACTTCGTCCCCCGCGATCATCTCCTGTACCCGGCACAGTGAGCCGAGGGCGCAATACCGGCAGGCCTGTATCGACGGCGTGGGGTCGGCACGTCCCGCGCCGATCTCATCCGCAAGCTCACTCAGAGACTGTTGCCACTGAGCCAGCAGGCCCGGCCAGTCGGTTTCCCCGCGCTGGTTCTTCGGGGAATCGACACCGGAGGCAAAGTCCTCTTCCTCGCTGAGTCCGACAAAGGCAAAGCCGGGTCCGTCGCGTCTGACCCGTGCCAATAGTGCGGCACGTGCCCGGCCATTGCTGTGCAGGCAGTAAAGCGGAAGCTGGGGTTCGGTCAGGCGTTCGTCGAACCAGCCGTCGTTGCTGACGCTGCGACCGGTCTTGTAGTCGATGACCGCGAGTCCCCCATCCTGCAGGCGGTCTACGCGGTCTGCGCGCGTGTTGAGGCGCAGGCCTGAAAGCTCGATGGTCTGCTCCTGTTCGAGGGCCTCCACGCTAAAAGCCTGCTTGCGTTCGCGTTCCACGGCGAGCCAGTCGATGACCAGCTGGGTGAGACGTGCCGCCTCGATGGCACAGAATCTCGCCGTGAACAGGTCCGGTCTGCGGCGGCCGATGTCGTCGAGCGTCGCCTTGGCGAGCGGGGCGACCAGGGCCCGCAGCCCGGCCTCATCATGCCGCGCGAGGGTTTCAGAATCCTTGAGCGCAGCCCAGACGCGCTGCAGCAGCTCGTGGACAAGGGTGCCGGTCAGGGCGCCGTCGGGCGCGAAGCTGGGCTCCTCGAGAGGTTTTGCGCCTAGACGAAATCGGGCCATCGCCGAAAAAGGGCAGCCGGCCTGGGCAGCCAGCAGTGCGGCACCGCCGCGCGGCCCGGACGGTGCACTGTGCGTTTGCCCGACCGGCAGTGGCTCAAAGGCGCCGGCAGTTGCGCAGGCACTGCGCAAGCTGGCCGCGGCCGGCGGGCCAGGTTCCGCACGATCTAACAATGGCCAGTCGCGAACCAGCGGGCTTGGGCGCTGTTCACGCTCGCCATCCATGCGTGCATGGCTGGCGATGACCGTCCCGGCGCTCTGCGTGAGGCGCTCGGTCAGGGCCGAGGCAAATTGCAGCTCGCGTGCGGCTGAGGCATGTGGCATCTGCAGATCGCGCTGCAGGCCGGTCGGCAGCAGGGGGTTTGGATGTGGCGCCAGGGGCCAGTTCTGATCATCCATGCCGAGTAGCCAGATGGCGTCGAAGTCCATTCCGGCCGCCTCGAGCGGGCCTAGGATCTGGATGGGTGCCGGTGGCGATTTGGCCTGGAACAGGGCGTCGGTCGCCAGGGTGCCGAGTCTCGAGATGGCCTCGCCCAGCCGCAGGCGCGGACGGACCTTACCCAGTTCGGCAAGCTCGCTGAACACGCGCTGCATGCGTTCGCGTTGCTGAAACTCGTGGCTGTCGAGTGTCAGGTCGCCGGGCCAGCCGAGTGCACCCAGCACCGCCTGAAAGTGGCCGGCCCAGTTGTTTGGGGTATCACTGGCCGGCAGCTCCTGGCGAATTGTCTGCAGCCTCTCCAAGCGCTCTGCCAGGTCGGGACAATGGCGCAGATCATCACGGTCGAAACGGCCGAGCCGGTATGCCAGGCGCTGGAGGTCGAGCATCGGCAGGCCGTCTTCACGCAGCGCGGCATCCAACAGGGCGCGTCGCTCCCATTCCCCGGCATGCCCGCCGACGAAGGGGCTTCGCAGCAGCTGACCAACGGCGTGCAGGGTCTGCGGGCCAGCCAGAAGGCGCAATGCCAGCAGGGCATGCGCGACCAGCGGACGCTCTGACAGGGATTCCCCAAGCGATATGTTGAACATCGCCTGCTCGGGGGTGTTCGCCAGACAGGCGGCAGGGGTGACGATCTCGGTGAACAGCCGTTCGAGGTCGCGGCGCTGTTGGGTGATGCGGATGGAGACAATGCCGATCCTGCTCCCCGGTTCGGACTGCAGCAGAGTAAGCGCCCAGTCGGCCGCGAGCCTGATCTCGGACTCGCTGTCGTCCGCCTCCAGGCGCCGCAGGGTGCTGTTGCAGCGTTCGTGATGGAGTTCCTCGATACTGCATCCGAGCGCGCGCAAGGCATCGAACAGCGCACCCTGTGCCGGTGAGAGGCTGTCGAATCCGCTGTGGACGAGCCGTGTCGGGACCGCCAGGGCCTGTTGTTCGAATGCGCTGGTGAGCAGGGGCAGCAGTTGAGCTGCACTCAACAGCTTTCGCCGTGACAGCAGATCCTCGAAGATTTTGATCCATCCGAGCAGGCGGTGAGTTTCGTCCCCACCGAGCAGCGCCAGCGGATGATCATGCAGCTGCCATTCACAGTAAAGTGCGAAAGCCGCCTGTGCTGCCTCGGCCGCGGCGGCCGGGCGCAGCAGATCCGCCTGTCCGTCCCGGTCTCTTAAGATGTCTTCCCATAACAGTCTCTCCTGGGCCGGGCTCAGCAGGTCGAGTTCCGTGTATCCATCGTCCAGAAGCTGCTGGTAGAGACGTTGCAGCCAGGCGTTCCAGGGCAGGATGTCGGCACTCGGCCAGACTTTCCTGCCGGCAGCCACCTGATTGCGGTCATGGCGCCCACGCAGCTCGATGGCGAGACGGTTGTTGACCGTGAGCAGTGTGCTGTCAGCGTCGAGTGTCCAGGTCACGATGCAAAAGGGCCCCTGCCGGTTGATCGTGCAAGGCTAGCAGATGCGTTGGTTAGTTTTCGAGGATACGAATATGGGCCGGATCCAACCCCACGACCACCTGGTCGCCAATATCGAGACTCATTTTTCCACATCCGCGGGCGAGATCCATCCAAACCACCTCGCCGGCTATGTCGATGCAGTAACGCACGGTATCGCCGAGGAACTCGACCTGCTCGACGCGTCCGTTAAAACGAATCTGATCGCCGAAGGGCTCCTGATCACGACTGACGATATGCAGGTCATGCGGGCGGAACATCGCTGAACCGGTGCGCGCGCGTTTGACCAAATGGTCGAACAAAGGGATGACGATGCCATTGGTGGTGCGAAACAGGGGTTGATCACCCGCATATTCGATCTCACCGTCGATCAGATTGGCGCTGCCCATGTACTCCGCCACGTAGCGATTGCGTGGGCTGTCATAAAGCTCCATCGGTGTGCCGATCTGTTGCAGTTCGCCCTCATGGATCAGGGCAATGCGGTCCGCAATCCGCAGGGCTTCACGACGGTCTTGCGTGGTGAGCAGGGTGGTTGTGGCAGATTGCTGCTGACGTTTCTTCAGGGCCCCGGCCAGGCGTTCGCGCAGCTGCGCATCCTGGGCACTGAACGGCTCATCCAAGAGTTTGATGCGGGCGCCGCCGATCAGGGTTCGCGCCAGTGCGACACGCTGCTGCTGGCTGGTTGAGAGTTGCCCGGGGAGATGGCGATAAAAGTCGCTCAAGCCGAAAATCGCGAGTCCCTCTTCGACCCGTCTGCGGATCTCTGATCTCTTCAATGCCTCTTGCCTGAGCCCGAACGCGACATTCCTTGCCACGTTCATATGCGTCCACAGAGGGAACGACTGCAGCATCAGCGCAACCCCCCTTCGGTTCACTGCCTCATGCGTGACCTCGCGATCGTCTATCCAAAGTTCGCCTGAACTGACCGGGTCCAGACCGGCGAATGCGCGCAGCAGGGTCGACTTTCCTGCGCCTGCGCCGCCGAGCAGCACGAACAGCTCGCCCGGCAGTATGCTCAGATCGATGTCGCGCAGGATCTGATGATGGTTGATGGTAACGTCGAGACTGCGCAGTTCGAGGCTGGCCGGCTCTGTGTTCGTCATGACTTACTCCTTGCGACGGAGGGCTTGCGCGACCGGGGTGGTTTGAGTGCGTAACAACGTCTGCGCAGGAACCAGTAGAGCGTCAACAACATCGTCGCCGTCAGGGCGACCAGCAATACCCCCTGGGTCGCTGCCGTCTGGACATCAACAGGTGACAGCATCGACTGAAAAATGCTGAGCGCAAGCGGTGCATCCGGATCCTGGATCAACAACAGCACCGCAGACAGCTCGACCAGGGCAGCTGTGCTGCCGAGCAGGAATATGGCAGCCAGGACAGCGGTTATCGATGGCAGTCCGATTCGCAGGCCGGTGCTGATTCCTGAAGCGCCCAGGCTGCGTGCCGAATCCAGCTCGCCGGAATGCAGGTTGCGCAGCCGCCGGGCCACGAGGTGCTGGGCCAGAGGTAGCTGTTTGAGTGCAACGACGAGTATAAGGGCGAGCCAGGCAAGGCCGGGCCAGCCACTCAGCTGCGGATCGAGCATGTCCTGCGTGCGCGCACAGGCGAGTGCAAGCACGATGCCGGGGACGGCGAAAAGCGAAGTCATGGCGAGACGGGTGATGCGGCTGATTGGGCCTGGGGATCGGGTCAGCGAACCAAATGCGCTGCCCAGCAACAGGGTCAGCATGCCGGCCGCCGCGGCATAGGCAAGCGTCACCTTCAACCCGGGGAGCGCTGCCTGCAACAGCTGCCCGTAGCTGCCTGGGTCAACGGCAAGCGGCATCAGGCTGTCGGACCAGGCGGTTGTGACTGACATCAAAACCAGCCACAGGTGAGGCCCCAAGGCGAGCATTCCGAGTCCAAGCAACACGGCAAGTGTGATTACCGCGCCGCCGAATCCGCCACGCCACCGCGCCGGCTTACTGCGGCATTCCTTTCCGGTCGCGGCGAAGGGGTCGGCGAGAGCAGACCATGCGAGCAGAGTAATGATGATGGAGGCAGTCAACAGCGCCAGGGCACTGATGTTGAGCATCGGATCGGAAAGGTCACCAATGCCGGAGCGCAAGACGATCTGTGGTGCGAGCATGCCCTCGATCCCAAGCATCAGTGGGGTACCCACGTCTTCAAAGATTCGCAACACCATCAGGCTGGCACCTATGACATAGGCCGGCGTGGCCAGGGGCAGGGTGATGCGATGCCAGACGAAAAGACGACTGGCACCGAGGTTGCGTGCGCTCTCTGAGAACGATCGGTCGATACGCATCAGCCCGGCCATCAGGCTGAACAGGATGAACGGCAGATAATGCAGGGCGAAGACCAGAATCAGCGCAAGGTGACTGCCCCGGATATTCAAAGTAGACAGCCACTGTGCAGCCTCTGCCTGGGCAAGGGCGTCGGTGAAGTTTCGCAGCACGGCGGCACCGACAAACGGCGGCATCGTCAGGGGCAGGAATCCGAAGATCTGGATCATTGTCCGCGCAGGCGTGCCCGCCCGGACGGCCACGAAGGCGAGCGGTATCGCGACCAGGCTTGCAAGCCCACATGCGAGCAGTGCTACCGCGAAGGTGCGCAGAATGGCATGTTGCGCCGGCGCGCCGCGCAGCAGTTCACGCAAGAGTTCGAGTTCTGTCGCATCACCCGGCAGGATGCCGCCAAACAGCACGGTCAGGGGCATTAGGACCGACAGGCTCAATACGGCCAGCAGAACCAGCGCCAGGCCGCCACGCTTCCAACTCCTTTCCTGCCGTTCGATCATCAGATTCCGTTTCGTCTCGGTTGCACAGCACGATGGTCGCTGCATCTTTACCCGTGTCCGGGCAGATGACCAAGCGAGGAGCGGCCGAGCAATGGATCCTCAACGGCACCAGCCAACTGCAGAAAGCCCCGGGCCGGCGCTATGGCCCGGCCCATGATTGAATTCTGCCGTTTCCCTGGTCTCCTGCCAACCACGACGGCGCCTTTGAATAACGACCGGTTTTCCCAAAAATGTCGGGTCAGGAATGCAGTGCGTCACAAAACAACAATCATCAAATTCTTATTTACTTCATTGACTTGCATCAACCGCAGGCTGTGCTCGGCATGGGCGTTTTAGCCGTTATACTCAGCTTAAGGTTTGCCACGAATCGGTTGAGAGACTATTGCTTTTTCGACGATTTCTGCCGCGATGCTGCACCCTGTTTTCCGCGCTTCTGGTGCTTGCCGCCTGCAGTGAGGAGGCGGCGCTGGATGTGGTGGAGGCTACCGCCGGTTCCACGGCACCCTACGAGCAGCCGTTGGTGGTACCGGAACAGCAGGAGGAGTCGGAACATTCGGAGGAACCGGATGTGCCGCCGGTCTTTACCGGGGACCTGAAGACGCTCAAGGAGCGCGGAAAACTGCGTATCCTGATCGCGTCAAATATCGGCGGCGTGTTCTATCTGCCGCGCACGGGTTGGCCGGTCGAGGCGCAACACGAAGCCGCTGCGGATTTTGCCCGCATGCAGGGCCTTGAACCCGAGCTGGTTGTGGTGGAGAAGTTCACTGATCTGATCCCATCGCTGCTCGAAGGCAGGGGCGACATCATCACCGCCAACCTCACTATCACCGAGAACCGGCGCAAGAAGATTGCTTTCTCGGTGCCGTTGACCAATGTGCGTCAGCAGGTGCTGGTGGCCGCTTCGCAGGACGGTATCCTTAATAAAGAGGATCTGGACGGCAAGCGCGTGATGGTCAATCGTGGTTCCTCTTTCTGGGAAAGCCTTGAAGCGATGCGCAAGGTCCATCCGGGAATAGAGTTGGTGGAACGTCCGCCGGGGATGTCCGACGAGGACGAGCTTGACGAGGTTGCCGCCGGGCGGGTCGATGCGAGCGTGCGAGACAGCAACATCGCCACCATGTACCTGTCTTATCGCGATGATCTCAAGGTGGCTTTCGAACTTCCGGGCACGGACGACATCGCATGGGGTATCCGTCCTGATGCCAAACAACTGCAGGCCGCACTGAACAAGTTTCTTCACCTCGAGTTTCTGGCAGAAGGTGAACAGTCGCGCCATACGGATGGCCTCGACGGGATCAGAAAGCGCAGGGTTCTGCGGGTACTTCTGCGCAACAATGCGGCGTCCTATTTTCTTTACAAGGGCGAATTGCATGGCTTTGAGTACGAGCTGGCCAAGGCGTTTGCCGAGGCCAACAAGCTGCGGCTCGAAGTGATCGTTCCAGATACGCATGCACAGCTGCTGGAGTGGCTGAAGGAAGGACGGGCCGATTTGGCCGCCGGTTTCCTCGAACCAAGTGATGAACTCAGGGCACGTGGCATTGGGTTTTCCATACCCTACCATTTTGGCCCGCGCCACCTGGTGGTGCGTGCAGATGACGAACTCGACTGTGCGGCCCGCCTGCAGGGCCGTGCGGTCACGGTGCGGCGATCCAGCCCCTACTGGCAAGATCTGCTTTCCCTGCAGCAGAAGGGGGGAAGTTTGAAGATCGAACCGGCTCCGGAAGATATAGAGACCGAAGAACTTATCGAGCTTGTGGCGTCGGGTGAGATCGACGCGACCGTCGCCGACGGCCATCTTCTGGATATAGAACTGGCGCGTGGCCTGCCGGTCAAGTCAGGATTCAAGCTCAGTGATGACCGCGCGCATGCGGTCGCTGTGCGTGCGGAAAACAAGAAGCTGCTCGCTGCCCTGAACCGTTTTATCAAGAAGCAGTACAAAGGGGTCGTCTACAATATTCTGTACAAAAAATACTTCACCAATAAGCGCAATATCCGTAATCTTGCGGCTGGTCGACTTGGCGGTGCAGAGGGCGGCGGCCTCTCACCCTACGATGAGGCCATGCAAAAATATGCAGAAAAGTACGGGTTCGACTGGCGACTGATCGCCGCACAGATGTACCAGGAGAGCCGTTTTGATCCGAAGGCCGAATCCTTCGCCGGCGCGCAGGGGCTTTTGCAGGTCATGCCTCGCACGGCGAAGTTCATGGGTTTCAGTAAAATAAGCAAGCCGGAAGACGGCATTCATGCTGGCGTTAAGTACCTCGACTGGGTGCGCAATCGCTTCGAACCCACGCTGCCGTTCAATGAGCGTATGTGGTTTACGCTGGCGGCTTACAATGCGGGCCACGGTCATGTCGAGGATGCGCGCAGGCTGGCGCGCCAGAAGGGTTGGGACGGTGATCGCTGGTTCGGCAATGCGGAAAAGGCGATGTTGCTGCTGTCGAAGAAGAAGTATGCAAGCAAGGCGCGATATGGCTATGTACGCGGGATAGAGCCGGTCAGTTATGTACGCAACATCCGCCTACGCTACCGCGCTTATGTGGAGATATCGGGTGACAGGCTGTCGCAGTCGGAATCCGGGGAGCCGACCGCCTCCGTCGGGCCCGGTCCGGCGGCGGGCAGCTGATCGATTCCGATCTTGTCAATCAGTTTCAGGCTGGTCGCATCAGCCGACAGCAGGGGATATGGTCCAGGTGTGATCACGATCGATTATTTTTCCGATGTGCTGTGCGTGTGGGCTTATGGCGGTCAGATTCGGCTCGATGAGCTGAAGCTGGAATTTGCTGACGAGATTCTTGTGCGGCAACGCTTTATGCCGCTGTTTGCGGATACGCAGACCCGGATCTGTGAAGGCTGGAAGGACAAGGACGGCTTCGCGGGTTTTGCGCGTCAGATGCAGGAGGTCTGCGAACGATGGGAGCATACTCGCCTGCATCCCGGAGTCTGGAAAGATTGTCGCCCTACGAGTTGCGCGACCTCACATGTCTTCCTCAAGGCGGTGAGTCTGTGTCTTGGCCTCGAGCGGGCCGATGAAGACCCGAATCCCGAGGCGCGCGGTGTGATGGACAAGCTTGTGGCGCAGGCCCGCAGCGCCTTTTTCGAACAGGCAAAAGACATATCAAGCTTGCCTGTCCTGCTCGAACTGCTGGGAGCGACGGATATTCCGGTCGGCGCGGTGATGGAGATGATCGAGAACGGTGAGGCATACGCTGCACTGCATCGTGATGAGCGGCTGGCCAAGACCTACGGGGTGCTTGGCAGCCCGACCTATGTGTTCAACGATGGGCGTCAACTGCTGTATGGCAATGTGGGTTACCGGATCATTGCCTCGAATCTGCGTGAACTGATGTCGTCAAGGCATGTCGAGGGCGAGCCGAGCTGGTGCTGAGCCGGACGGTGCTTTGAGGACCGTTCGTGGCTGCGTGATTATGATTTACTCGTAGGTTCGGCCGTTATATTTTAGCCAACCGCCAACGTGCCGGCCGCCCGGGTCATGATGGGTCCAGTGCAATACGCCGCCCTGACTGTTCCACTCGTACTCGCCAAAAAATGCCACCCGGTCGCCTTTGCGCAGGTTTTCGATACGTGGCGCGAGGTCGATATTGTGGGCTACGAGCAAGGTCTGATTATTGTCGAGCCGGAGCAGGAACCGCTGGTGCCGGCTGCCGTCGAGGTCGTCTCTCAGTACTTTCTTCACCGTCCCCACACCCCTTACCTGGACATCACTGCGCTGCGCCCGGTAGGCCTCGGCGATCTTATGCAGATCGCTATCCGATATCTGATCGCCTGACTGAACGCTGTCCGTTTCGACCCCGCGGCCGGGAATCAGGCCCTGGTCATAGAAGTAGGCAAGCACCACCAAACCTATGGTCAGAATAATGCCGATGTTTTTCTTGATCACTTTGGCGCCGTCTCTCTGCCTTCGTTTACCCGGCTGCTCAACCGTAGATTGCCAGTTCCATCTGGTGCCGATCGCGGTCGGGGTCATCGATCGTTTCGATTGCAGCGATCGACGCGATGTAATGCCCCGGCAGTTCGTGTTCCTTCGCACCCCAAATTACGTGATTAAGATACCAGGAGTAGGGTTGCAGCTGCGGGTCGATCCGGGTGGCAAAGTAAGTGAATGCGACCAGGGTACTGCCGTCGCCGCGCTGCACACCTACGTTCTTCAGCTCGTAGCCCATACCTAAGCCCTCTGCCTCGTCCAGGAATGCCTTGTGCCTCGGGTCCAATCTGTACAGCACTCCGTGGACAGCATCTGCTTGATACCCGGTACCAGCGATATCGCATTTGGCCGAGCCGTCGCGCCCCGCTTTGTGGAATACGAGGCGATGCCCATACAGAACGGCAACGCCCAGGACCAATGCTGAGGGGACGCGCTGGCGCAGGCGTGGCACGGACATATTCGAGCCGTAGGCGAAGTAGTGCATATCGAGTTATGCGAACTTAGACATGAGCAGCCGGCGGTCCTGCAAAGGCCGACCTCTTGAGCCGGCAGATTTGGCTGTCAGGGCATTGGTGCGAGGGTACCTTTCTTACCACCGTACCGACGCAGTTCAATCGTGTGCAATCGCTTTATCGGTGAACAGGAAGTCTCTCAGTTCCTTGTCGAATGTGGGGTCCTGGCGTCTTATCCACTCCAGCACCATGGCCGCATGCTCCTTCTCCTCGTCACGATTGTGCGCGAGGATCGCTTTCAATTCGGTATTCTTGCAGGCATCCACTCGCTGGTTGTACCAGTCAACCGCTTCCAGTTCCTCCATCAGGGAGGTGATCGCGCGATGCATGTCTCGGGTGTTGTCGGATAGTTCATCTACGGGCTCGTGATAGCCTTCATTCGACATCGGAGTCTCCTTGGTCGGTATTGCTGACAAATGGCAACATTATGCGATTTTTCCGCCTGGTGCGCTTCTCAATTGCGTGTCTTTAGTGGCGATCGGGGGGGCAGTCGGCACCTTTGCCCAGGAGCTTCTGATAAATCTGCAGATCGTGCATCGAGAAACAGCAGAAGATGATTTCTTCGAAGGCGTGGTATTTCTGCAGGGATGACCGGACTGTGTCAACCGCGACTGCGGCCGCCTGGTCGGCCGGGTAACCATAGGCACCCGTGCTGATGCCGGGGAATGCGAGCGTGCGTATGCCGTGCCTCGCTGCCAGATCCATCGTTCGCGCATAGCAGGAAGCCAGCAGCCGGGCTTCGCTGCGCGTGCCACCCTGCCACACCGGGCCGACTGTATGGATCACATGCCGGACCGGAAGGCGGTAGCCGTCGGTGAGTTTGGCGTCACCGGTGTGGCAGCCATGAAGACGTCTGCATTCATCCAGCAATTCGGGCCCGGCAGCGCGATGGATGGCACCGTCGACACCGCCGCCTCCCAACAGCGAAGAGTTGGCCGCGTTGACAATGGCGTCAAGCGGAAGAGTCGTAATGTCGGCTCGAATTGCGCGGAGTCTGGCGGACATCGCTGTAACAGCCCGGTTTCTTCACTGATCTCAGATTAGCACTAGGGGACCTCTAACAATTCCGGGCAGATCAGATTGGTGATCAAAAAGGCTCGGCTGTTCGGCGCTTCCTTGCGCCTCACCCCTTCGGGGCTTTCGCGAAACATCGCAACGCAGAGCCGAGATTTTTTGGTGCCAAGATGGCTGATCGGGAATTGTTGGAGGTCCCCATTACCCGCCAAGCCCGTGTCTTGGATGAGGCCTTTGTTCACGCCTCCAGTCGGAGCGAGTTGCTCTCAAGGCGAAAAATGCGGCCCACCACATCGTCTGGCGTCACGGCCTGGGTTGAATTCGTCAACGGCTGTTCAGTCGGCAGGGCGATTTGGCTTCTGCTCATCTCCGGCTGACTTCGACCACAGACCTCGCAGGGCGTCGTTGAGGCGGCCGTCGTCTTCGTCTCTGTTCAGTAGCGCGATTGCAAGCCATAACAGCATCGTGACGAGCATCCCATATTTGATGGCGCTTGCCACCTTGGGCTGCCGGACGAAACGACGAACGCGGTCGCGGTTTCGGCTGAATACCCCGAAAGCGGCTGCAATCGCCCGAAACGGGGCGAGGTAGAAATGCTTGAGGCGCACCAGGGCCTTGTCCCACCTCTCGCCCCTCAACACCGGACTCCGCGGAGTAACAAAAAAGGTGACCGTCGGTCCGGTATCATTCAGAACCATCCCTCAGCGCCTTGATCAGCGCGCTGTGGTCGAGTTCACCCTGTCCCCGGTCGACCAGTGACTGGTAGAGCGAAAGGTTCAGCTCGGTCGCAGGCAAGCTTTGATCATTCAGTGCACCCAGTTCGATGGCCTGCTTGAGATCTTTACACTGCGTGGTCACCTTGGCGCCGGGCTTGAAATCCCTGTCGATCATTCTCTGGCCGTGGACTTCGAGGATCCGTGACGCAGCGAAACCTCCCATGAGTGCCTGACGAACTTTGGCGGGATCCACACCGGCGCTCTCAACCAGGGACAGTGCTTCGGCGACGGCACCAATGTTCAGCCCGACGATGATCTGGTTTGCCGCCTTGGCGACCTGGCCCGAGCCCGAGCACCCGATGTGGGTGAAAGAAGACCCGAGTACCTCGAATACAGGGCGGGCACGCTCAATCGCATCCGGGTTGCCGCCGGCCATGATGGTGAGCTTACCCTCGATAGCACCGATTTCACCTCCGGAAACGGGGGCGTCGACGTATTCGCTGCCGGCCCGGTTCAGGCGGGTGGCAGCTTCGCGCGTATTGGCTACTGCCGTGGTACCCATATCAATCACCAGGGAGCCTTCCTGCATTCCCTCCATCAGGCCATCCGCTGCGTACAGAACGTTTTCGACCGCAGGTGTGTCGGTGAGCATGAGAATAACGATACGGGCCGACCGGGCAACCTCGGCCGGCGTCCTGGCAGGCACAATGCCGGGGCGCGCGAGCTCATCGAGCACACGGCGGCTGCGATTGTGAACAATAAGGTGCGCGCCAGCCCGATGCAGATTCAGGCACATGGGACGCCCCATCAGTCCCAGCCCGATAAACCCCAGGGTGACTCCGTCGAGTGTTTTCATTTGGTCGAATGCCCGCCGCCATGCATGCCGCATCCCGAACAGGAGATAGAGTCGAAGTGGTTCATGTCAGATGCCTGCAGTGGGTTTCGCGCGTGAACAGTATCAGGACCATCGCAAGCGCAAGCCATGCCAGCATCAGGCCAAAGCCGCTCTGATAGGCCTCCAGGCTGTAGATTCGCACGCCTGCTGACGTTTCTCCATCCCACGACTGGTCGAGCATCCATCCCACTGATGGCTGCAGCAGCATCGGGCCCATCATCACCCCCATGTTGACCACGCCGGAGGCCGTGCCCGTAAGGCGCAACGGCGCTGACTCTTTCGCAAAGGCAAAGCCGATAATCATGTTGCCGGAGAAGAAGCCTACCACTATCAGAAGCGTGACCAGAATGCCGGCGGGAAGGTCCTGTATCAGGACCAGCATTCCCCAGCCCACCAGGATTACCAGGCAGCCGAGTGCATAGAGGGGTTTGCGGTGGCCCAGGTGATCGGAAAGCCAGCCAAAAATCGGGCCGCCCACTGCCCAGGCGATCAGAAGTGCTGAACACAGTGCCGCCGCCTGAGTCTTGTCCATCGCGTAGTGAGTGGTCAGGAAGGGGACGCCCCAAAGGCCGGCGAACGTCAGCACACTACCAACCACTGCACCCGGTACGAGATACAGGAGCCAGGTGTTGCGGTAGCGAAAGACCGCCCGGATGCCGGCGAACACGCCATCCCGAACCCGGGTGTCGTCATCGCGATGGTAAGCGGCGTAACTGGCATAGCCTTTCTCTTTTGGATCATCACGCACGACCATCCAGATGCCAACGGCCACGCCGAAGGTTGCGATGGCTGATGCGATCATTACCGGCCGCCAGCCGTACGAATCGACAAACAGGCCCAGGGGCACTCCGGCCAAGACTGCACCAATGATGCCGCAGAACAGGGCCATGCCGGACGCCATGGCATATTGTTTCGGTGGAAGCCAGTGACTGGCCAGTTTGAGCATGCCAACAAAGGCCACGGCGACCGAGCCTCCAATCATGAGCCGCCCGGTGTTCGCCCACCACGCGTCGTGAGCCAGTGCAAACAGCAAGGTGCCGAAGCCGGCTACCGTCGCTCCGAGAGCAAGCAGTCTTCGCGGCCCCCAATGGTCTGCGAGCAGACCGGTCGGTATCTGCATCGCGACGTAACTATAGAAATAGAAAGCCGACAGGTTGCCCATTGATGTCGCGTTGAGTCGGAAATCTGTCATCAGCTCGACAGTCATGACGCCGGGGGCCACGCGCTGGTAGAACCCGATGAGGTAAAGCAGGGCGCCCAGGCCCCAGATCGTCCAGGAAAGTCGCAGTGATGGATAACTACCGGGGTGCACGATCGCCTATGATGCGCAGGGGATTGGAGGGTGGGCGAGTGCTCTTGTCTGCATGACCGCCGGCCTGCCGGATGAGACTGCAGAGGGGATCTTGGTGCCGATGTCTGTCGTCAGGGCGTTACTTCAACCCGAGGGCATCGATGCCGGCCAGAGCGCAGATCTCGTCCTTGTCGGACGGACCGCCCGCCACGCCTACCGCACCTGATACCTGCCCTGATGGCGAATGTATCAACACGCCCCCCGGCAGTGGGATCAGCCGTCCGCCCGACATTGCATTGAGCGCGTTGATGAAACCCCGCTGAAGATCGTCCTGCTGATATCGCTCGGCGATACTTCGCGAATCAGTCGCGAGCCCCAGCGCCCCCCAGGCCTTGGCCTGACAAATCTGTACGCGCAGGAAAGACACGCCGTCTTCCCGTTGCAGTGCCTTGAGGTGACCTCCGGCATCGAGAACGGCAACCGCGAGCGGTGGCAGATCCATCTTCCGTGCCATTGCGAGCGTGGCGTCAATCAACTGATTCGCCTGACTCAATGTCAGTTCCGACATATAAGCAACCTTTAACTTGCTAACTGATTAATCTGTCGCAACGGCTTCGTTCACACAACGAGCACTGCGCGCGACTGGTAACAGCAGACTGAATCTTGCACACTGCGAGCGGTTGTCTTTTCGTCTCTCTTATTATATTAAGCTATTGTGAAGACAATCATAAGAAATCACGTTACCTTCCCGTGCCAATTGAAAACCCGAGATTCTTTTAGGCTATGACCGCGGCTCAGCAGCAGCTTAGGTGCTCGTTCGATTCGCACTTCATGGGGTTTTCTCCGAATGAGTGTGAGGAAGGTCGGAGGAAAGAGGTTCGGATGAAATTTTTTGATAGACGACGTGCTGTCCTCAGGGAAGATTAAGTATCGATGGGCAAGAAAGCGGTTGTATTGGTGACGAGGAAGCTTCCACATGCAGTGGAACAGCGCCTCTCGCGTGATTACGATGCACGTTTCAACAGTGAGGACCGGGTCTACACCAGCGACGAACTGGTTGAACTCGCTGCGGGCGCCGATGCGATCATCCCCTGTCACACCGAGAAGCTCAGTGCGGAGGTGATTGCGCGACTGCCTGAGAGTGTGCGCGCGATCTGCAGTTTTTCGGTGGGTTACGATCACATCGATCTCGCTGCCGCAAAAGCGAGGGGCATTTACGTGACCAATACACCGGAGGTCCTCAGTGATGCCACCGCAGAGATCGCGGTCTTGTTGATGCTTGGTGCGGCAAGGCGGGTCTATGAGGGTGAACGCCAGATCCGGACCGAGACCTGGGCGGACTGGAGCGCTACTTATCAGCTGGGCCTGCAGGTCACTGGAAAGCGATTGGGTATCCTCGGCATGGGAAGGGTCGGTCAGATAGTGGCCAGACGTGCACGTGGATTCGATATGGAGATCCATTATTACAACAGGCGTCGCCTGGCTCCTGAACTGGAACACGGTGCTGCTTATCACGACAGTGTGGAAGCGCTGTTACCGCATTGTGATTTTCTCTCCATTCATTGCCCCGCCACTCCAGAGACGCACCATCTGCTGAATGCACAACGCATCGCTTTGCTTCCTGACGAGTCGGTTGTTGTCAACACCGCGCGTGGCGCAGTCGTGGACGACGAAGCGCTCATTGCCGCGCTGCGCACGGGCAAACTGTTCGCCGCAGGACTGGACGTGTTCAACAACGAACCCAATATCGACCCCAGATACAAGGAGCTCGAAAACGCTTTTCTGCTGCCGCATGTCGGCAGCGCGACCCGGGAGACGCGTGATGCCATGGGATTTCGCGCGCTGGACAATCTCGATGCGATCGTCTCGGGTCTTGAACCGCGCGACAGGTTGGCCTGAAACACTGCGGCCGGCGGCCTTGTGTACGGAAGGTGTGAACCCGGCTATCTTTAGGGGTTCCGGGATTCTCGTAAATGGCAGTGATGACGGAGGAAGGAAGGTTTCGCGGAGACAATCGAAAAATAGGCAGGTGAAGTAGTTTCTAATAACTGGAGGATAGATCATTGAAAGATATAGAAAAAAAGCTTGATAAGACGGAGAGTGTGGAAAAGCCGGAGGCGGCAGAAGGTCGCCGGAAGTTTCTGAAGGGCGGCCTGGCCGCTGCGGCGGGCACCGCTGCAGCCGGCTTCCCGATGATCTCAACCGGGGCCTCGCACTCGTCGCCGACCGTGCTGAAGCTCCAGGGCGCCTGGGGTGGTGGTATCTTCAAAGAGTACGCCGAAGACTATGTGCGCCGTGTCAATGAGATGTCCGGTGGCTCGCTCAAGGTCGACTATCTTGATGTCGGCGCGGTGGTAAAGACCGCTGAGCTTCAGACAGCCGTGCACAAGGGCGTCATCGACGGCGCGCACTTCGTGACCGCGTACTGGTACAGTAAAAACGCCGCTGCATCACTTTTCGGCACGGGGCCATGCTGGGGATGGACCGCCAACCAGCTGCTCGGCTGGATCCATTACGGCGGCGGCAGGGAGCTCTACGAAGAGCTGCTGAGCGACATCCTGAAGCTGGACATCGTCGGTTTCTTCTCCGGCCCCATGCCGGCCCAGCCGCTCGGCTGGTTCCGTAAGGAAGTGAAAGGTGTCGCTGACATGAAGGGCCTGAAGTACCGTACCGTCGGCCTTGCGGCCAACGTCATGCAGGAGATGGGCATGTCGGTGGTGCAGCTGCCCGGTGGTGAGATCCAGCCCGCGATGGAGCGCGGCCTGATCGATGCGGCCGAGTTCAACAACCCGACCTCTGACAAAGACTTCGGCATGCAGGACGTGGCCAAGAACTACTACCTGGCCAGTTTCCACCAGTCCCAGGAGTCGTTCGAGATCATCTTCAACAAGAAGAAATACATGTCGCTGTCGAAGGAGCATCAGGCAATCCTGAAGTATGCCTCGGAGGCGGCCTCCTCGGACATGTCCTGGAAGGCCCAGGATCGCTACTCCAGCGACCTGACGGCGCTGAAGAAAGAGCATGGGGTCACGGTACGCCGTACGCCGAACGAGATCATGGCTGCTCAGCTCGTTGCCTGGGACAAGGTGTTGCCGAAATTCATGGAAGACGCTTACTTCGCCAAGGTCGTGGCATCGCAAAAGGCCTGGATGAAGCGTGTGGGCGCGTTCGAGCTTGTCAATGCGCCGGACTATGAAGGTGCGTATAAACATTACTTCGGTTCGCCGGTGTAAGTGTTTGCCCCGGTCCGGTATGTTTCGTCTCCGGACATGAAATGGGGGCGGCCGCCTGGCGGCGCCGCCCCCGATTCCTGCAGTCTGTATTTTTCCTGGGCGCTGACATGAATCCCTTCCTGTATTTCGTAGACAGTCTCAGCGCCTGGGTGGGCAAGGCGTTCGGCTGGTGCATCATGGTGCTGACCTTCGCCACCTGTTACGAGGTGTTCGTGCGCTATGTCCTCAATGCGCCGACCGCCTGGGCCTTTGATATGGCCGTTCAGATGTACGGCGCGCTGTTCATGATGGCCGGGGCTTACACCCTGTCCCGTAACGGTCACGTGCGCGGCGATGTCATTCATCGGCTGCTGCCTGTGCGGGTCCAGGCCGGTATCGACCTGACGCTCTACATCCTGTTTCTCCTGCCCGGTGTGTTTGCGCTGATCTGGTACGGATACGATTTTGCCGCCGACTCCTGGCGCTACAAGGAGGTCAGCTGGAGCAGTCCGGCGCGCGTGCAGATCTATTTCTTCAAGACCCTGATCCCGGTGGCCGGCGCCCTGGTGTTGCTGCAGGGGATCGCGGAAGCTGTGCGTTGCGTCATGTGCCTGCGGACCGGTGAATGGCCCGCGCGCCTGCATGACGTCGAGGAAACCGAGACGATGGCGATCCACAAGCATCGAGAAGACCTTATCGAAGGGGGAGAGGCCAAATGACCGATCCTCAGATTGCCATCGTGATGCTGGTGCTGTTCATCGGCATCGTCCTGCTCGGTTTTCCCATTGCCTTTACGCTGATTGCCATGGGGCTCGGCTTCGGTTACTACGCCTATGCCACGCCGGATCAGTGGGAACATATCTTCGACAACCGGATCTTCGATCTGTTTGTGCAGAATACCTTCTCCGTGATGTCCAACGATGTGCTGGTGGCGGTGCCTCTGTTTCTGTTCATGGGGTATGTCGTTGAACGCGCGAATATCGTCGACCGGTTGTTTTTCAGCATTCAGATCGCGACCCGGCATGTCCCCGGATCGATGGCGGTTGCCGCACTCGCGACCTGTGCCGTGTTTGCCACCGCGACGGGTATTGTCGGTGCGGTGGTGACCCTGATGGGCATGCTGGCATTGCCGGCGATGCTCAAGGCCGGTTACGAGAAGAAGCTGGCTACCGGTGTTATATGCGCCGGCGGTACCCTGGGTATTCTGATACCGCCGAGCATCATGCTTATCGTTTACGCCGCCATAGCGCAGGTGTCTCCGGTGCGGCTGTATGCCGCCGCACTGTTCCCCGGGATCATGCTGGCCAGCATGTACATGATCTACGTGATAACCCGCGCCACCCTTAACCCGTCTCTGGCGCCCAAGCCGAAAGAGGAGGATGTGCCCTCCTTGGGGAGGGTCCTCTGGCAGTTGTTGACCTCATTCGTGCCTTTGTTCGCCCTCATACTGGGTGTGCTCGGTTCGATCCTTGCCGGGATTGCGACGCCGGCGGAGGCGGCCGGGGTCGGCTCACTCGGTGGCCTGCTACTGGCTGCGTTGTACCGCGCCCTGACATGGCAACGTCTGAAAGAAGCCGTGTTTCTCTGTGCCAGGACCTCGGCCATGGTCTGCTGGCTGTTTGTGGGTTCGTGGACCTTTGCCTCGGTGTTTTCGTATCTTGGTGGTCACGGCCTGATCGAAGAGTGGGTGCTTGGGATGGAGGTCGGCCGGGTGGGCTTCCTGATCCTGGCCCAACTCATCATCTTCCTGCTCGGCTGGCCGCTGGAATGGAGCGAGATCATCATCATTTTCGTGCCGATATTCCTGCCCATGCTCAGCACCTTTGGTGTCGACCCGTTGTTTTTCGGCGTACTGGTCGCGCTCAATCTGCAGACATCTTTCCTCACGCCACCGATGGCGATGTCGGCCTATTACCTCAAGGGCGTGGCGGGGAAAACCGTGGAACTGATGGAGATCTTCCGTGGGATCATGCCCTACCTGGCTATCGTCATCACTGCCATGGCGCTGATGTATATCTTCCCTGAGATAGCCCTGTGGCTGCCGAAGTATCTGTTTGGCTGATTGTGATAACAGCGCCGCCCATGCCGGGCGGCGCTTTTTCCAACGCTGTGTAGTGACAATTGCTGATGAATCTATCTGAGATGAGTGCGGCACAGGCTGCTGCGGCAATCCGCGCCGGTGAATGCACCTCCGAGGAACTGGTCCAGGCCTGCCTCGACAGGATCGCTTCTTTGGAAGATTCAGTAGGTGCCTGGGTACATCTTGATCCTGAGTATGCGCTGCAACAGGCACGCGATGCCGACCTTTACCGGCGCAGTGGGGCCTCATTGGGCCCGTTGCACGGCGTTCCGATCGGCGTCAAGGATATCTTCGACACCAAGGACATGCCGACCGAGGATGGGACAGTGCTGCACGCGGGCCGAACTCCGGCCTTTGATGCCACTGCGGTTGCGCTTGCACGTGAGGCGGGCGCCATCATCATGGGCAAGACGGTTACTACCGAGCTGGCGGTCTATGCGCCGGGAAGAACCACCAATCCACATGATGCCAATCGCACGCCGGGTGGTTCATCCAGCGGTTCCGCCGCAGCCGTAGCCGCGAATATGGTGCCATTGTCGATCGGCACCCAGACCAACGGTTCCGTTATCCGTCCGGCCTCCTATTGCGGGGTCTATGGTTTTAAGCCCAGCCACGGGTTGATTGCGCGCTACCGGGTATTGCAGCAGTCGCGTGTGCTGGACCAGGTCGGTGTTTTCGGGCGGAGCGTGGGCGATGTGGCCCTGCTCGCAGAGCAGCTGATGGCTTATGACGAAAGGGATCCGGACATGCGCGCCAGGGCCCGTCCAGATCTGGTGGGCATTTCTGCCCAGGAGCCGCCGACTCGGCCGCACTTTGCATTTGTTAAAACGCCTGCCTGGGACCAGGCGGATAAGGATGTCCAGGAGGGGTTTGGCGAACTGCTGGAGTTTCTCGGAGACCAGGCGGAAGAGCTGGACCTCACGGAGCTGCTGGAGAACGCCGTGGAATGGCATCGAACCATTATGGAGGCCGATCTGGCAAAGAGTTTCAGGCGTGAATACGAGCGGGCAAGGGACCGCCTGAGCCCGATCTTGTGCGAGATGATCGAACGCGGCGGCCGGTGTCTGGCCGTGGACTACAACCATGCGGTGGAGCAGATCCCGCTACTGAACCAGGCTCTGGGTGAGATTCTGCTGGAGCATGACGCCATTTTCACCCCTGCGACAACCGGTGAGGCGCCGGTTGGACTAGAATCAACAGGGAGTCCCGTTTTCTGCACGCCCTGGTCCTTGTGCGGGGCGCCCAGTATATCCCTGCCGATCCTGCAGGGATCAGAGGGGATGCCGGTCGGTGTGCAGCTGGTGGCGGGCAAAGGCGATGACGCCCGCTTGTTACGTACGGCGGCCTGGCTGGCGCAGCGCGTCGCCGGGTGAAGGTCGATAAATACTGAGAAAGCGACGGGTCAACATAATGTTATGGGAGGCATCGTAAATTCATGATTAACATCCTCTGTGGGTCGCTGGCTATGGTTATTCTCGCCCTGTTTATAGGGGGGTTGGCCTATTCGATCTGGGATAACACGGAATCTATCGCATTTCCGATTATCGTCGCCATTGTTCTGGTAATGGCCTTTGTGGCTTTTATCGACGAAATCAGATCCGGGCCTGACCATACGTAGCCTGGATGTTCCTGGGCTCGTGGCAGTCGGACTGATACTTTTCCTTAACGGTGTGCGGGGTAAACCCAGAACTCAGGCCGATGTGATCCGGCAATGACTTTCCTCACGCCTTGGCGGTCAGTAGACGCCCTTGGTGTTTAGAAAGGCCCCCATTTTCTTGTCGAAGCCCATGATGTGCGCCAGGAACCAGTCGTTGGATACGTCATATTCCGAATAAAAGGCGGGACGTTTCCCTTCGGATATGGAATTTAAGATATGGTGCAGGTGCCTGAGCAGCAGCTTGTGCTCCTTGTGGTGCTTCTTGGTATGTTCCATCCCGTGTTGCTTCATCAACTTTTCCTCGGACACGAAATGGAAGGCTGTGTATTCGTACAGGTCGACGACCAGTTGATGCAGGTCTTCCTTGTCAATCTGTGCCTCCACGCCCGCATGCAGTTTGTTGACGTGCTCGAGCAGCTTCTGATGCTGCTCATCGATCTCCGCAACGTTGATGCTGTATTCTTCCGACCAGACGAGAATTGGCATAGCTTTGATATCTCCCAACCAGCAGATTGATCACGGATTTGGCTCCTGAAACCCGGGTTCGACCCTGCCTGCGATACCATTGATCCACCGACCGGCGCCGTCGTTCCGAAATCTGATTCTTTCACGTCGATGATCGCATGCCCGATCATCTAACTGTTAATTTAGCTTATTAGTTTTTGATGCTATTTAGCCAACACACTCGATAGTGAGTTCGACCGCATTTCGCAGGGTGTTGGCAACGATACAGCCGCGGTCGGCCATGGTGCTGAGTTTCTTCAATGCGCCCGGCGCGTCGCACTGGGCCGATACTTTCATGTGAATCGCGGTGTAACGGGCCGGGGAATCGGCAAGTTCGCCGGCGATGTCCAGGTGGGCGTTGCTTAACCCAATCTCTCTGGCCTTGGCGGCGGCCAGAAGGTTGCTAATGAAGCAGCCGCCAAGACCCATCAGTAGCGCCTCCCCGCCCATGGGACCTTTGTCTTGCCCACCTTTTGGCTCGGGGCGGTCCATGACCAGCGAATGGTCACGGACCTGTCCCCTTGATGACGATTGATCGAGTTGGTTGACGCTGACGTGGATGGTCGGCATGGGTACGCTCCCCTATGTTGTTGATCTAACCGAATTCGTGACCGGCGAGGCCTTCCAGCGCGTTGACCATGGCGAAATGATCAAGCGCATCGTCGCAGGCGTTAAACAGCTCCTGGGCGGCGGCGGTGTTCGGAAGACTAATCCCGAACGGTTGCGATTGCAGATTTCTTCGAGTGAAGGACAAGCCGGCTATTTCATTGTCGGCATATGAAAATCGGCGCCGGCACGAATACCGGTCGGCCAGCGTGACGTCACCGTCTTGAGCTGCGTGTAGAAGCGGATGCCTTCGGCGCCATGGACATGGATGTCGCCAAACAAGGAACGCTTCCAGCCGCCGAAGCTGTGGAATGCCATAGGAACCGGGATGGGCACATTGACACCGACCATGCCTGCCTGGACCTTCGAGGCGAAGGTGCGCGCGGTATCTCCGTCACGGGTGAATATCGCGGTGCCATTGCCATATTCGTGATCGTTGACCATCTTCAATGCGGTTTCGAAGTCGGTTGCGCGGACCACACACAGTACAGGACCGAAGATCTCCTCTTTGTAGATGCGCATCTCTTTGGTCACGCGGTCGAAAAGGCAGCCACCGAGGAAGAAGCCATCGGGATGTCCCTCAATCGACAGCCCGCGGCCGTCGACCAGCAGCTGGGCGCCTTCTTCAACGCCGAGGTCGACATAGCCTTTGACCTTGTCGCGATGTTCCCGGGTGATCAGGGGGCCCATCTCCGAATCCGGCGAGGTGCTGGGCCCGATCTTGAGCTTTTCCACGCGGGGGGCCAGTCTTTCGATCAGGGCGTCAGCGGTGGCATCTCCCACGGCGACGGCCACAGAGATCGCCATGCAACGTTCACCGGCCGAGCCATAAGCCGCGCCCATCAGCGCGTCCGCAGCCTGGTCCATGTCCGCATCCGGCATGATGACCATATGGTTCTTGGCACCCCCCAGGGCCTGTACGCGCTTGCCGTGATGGGTGCCTGTCTGAAAGATGTACTCGGCCACCGGTGTCGAGCCCACGAAGCTGATGGCGGCCACATCGGGGTGCGTGAGCAGCGTGTCGACCGCCTCTTTGTCGCCGTTGACCACGTTCATGACGCCATCCGGCAGACCCGCTTCGCTCAGCAGTTCTGCGAGTCGAAGCGCGGTCGAGGGTACCTTTTCGGAGATCTTGAGGATGAAGGTATTGCCGCAGACGATGGACAGCGGGAACATCCACATCGGAACCATGGCCGGAAAGTTGAAGGGGGTGATGCCTGCACACACACCCAGGGGTTGGCGCATGGAGTGGCTGTCCACATCCGTCCCCACGTTCTCGGAAAAATAGCCGGTTAGCAGGTAAGGGGCACCGCAGGCAAATTCGGCCACCTCCATGCCCCTGATCACGGAGCCCCGGGCATCGCTGAGCACCTTTCCGTGCTCCGTGGAGACCAGTTCCGCAAGTTCGTCGAGGTGTCTGTCCAGCAGTTCCTTGAAACGGAAGAACACCCTGGCGCGGCGCAGGGGAGGGGTGTCCCGCCAGGCGGGAAATGCCGCCGCTGCGACCTCGATCGCCTTGGACATTTCGGCAGCTGATGCCAATGGCACCTGGGCCATGATCTCACCCTTCGTCGGATTGAAAACGCTGCCGTAGCGGCCGCTGGTTCCTTCCACCCGCTTGCCATCTATGTAGTGGTGCAGTGTCTGAGTCATGGGTTTCTTCACGTGGCGACCATATTGGCCTCTAATTTTGAACTGCCCGACGGCATTATAGTAAACCTTGTCTCTGGCCGTCTGCTGCAGTGTCCCGTCAGTCGCCGACCACCCGGGCAGAGACGTGTGATGAATCCGTGCCGGGCGCGACGGATTGTGGACAATGCCCTGCTAACAAAGGGGGAGAAAGGTATATGGTTGCCCGGTGAACCAGAAACAGTCCGATCCCGGCGGAAAACGAATGCGGGCCGCCGCTCAGCAAGTATGAACAGCTACTTTCTGCCTCTCGGTCTGTTGCTGGCATTGGTTGCGGCCATGCTCGCGCCCGTCCCGGGGACAGTGTTGCACGAGATGGGCTTGGTGCCCTGGATGGTGGTGACGATTTTTCTGGTCAACGGTTACCAGATTGACCTGAACAGGCTTCCGCGCGCAGCAAGGGTTCTGCGGGCGTCGTTCGTCGCCGTTCTGATCAGCCTTCTGATCAGTCCGCTGATCGGGCTTGCGGTGGTTACCCTTTTGTCCATGCCGGCCGATTTCGCCATGGGTCTGGTTGTGATGGCCACGGTCCCGCCGACTCTATCTTCCGGGATCGTCATGACCCGGCTGGCGGGTGGCAATGCGCCGAAAGCGCTTTTCCTGACCATCCTGCTGAACCTGATTGGGGTCTTCAGCATCCCGTTCATGCTGCACCTGACGCTGGGTGGTGCGGGTCTGGTTGAAATCTCGCCATTGCCGATATTCAGGCAACTGGTATTGCTGGTACTCGTTCCCTTCGTTGTCGGTGCGACCCTGCGCGCCGCTGTTCGTGCGCCATCGCACCACTGGCTGCTGAGATATCTGCCTTCGGCCTGCGTGATCACGACGGTATGGGTGTCCGCGTCTGCATCGTCGGATCTGTTGAAGGCGCTCGATCCGCGCCTGTTCCTGCTGGTGCTGATCGGCGCGTTCGGAATCCATGGCGCCCTGCTGCTGCTGTGTTACCTGTCGCGTTATCTCTACCGTCCTGAATACGGGGAATGGATTGCCCTTTTGTTCACCGCTTCCCAGAAAACCCTGCCGATAGCCCTTGGGGTGCTGGCATTGATCGGTCAAGCAGTCGGTGCGGCGATGGTGGCCTGCATCGTCTTCCACTTCCTGCAGTTGTTAATTGATTCGATGATTGCCTCCCGCATTTCGCGCGGTTCCGTTTATGCGCGCCGGTGATGTGATATCGGGATGCGGACCCGTGCCCGGGAAAGTCGGGCGCTGGGAAGGAAAAGGATGAGAATCTCAACTTCTGCATGATTTGGCCGTCATCCAGGGTGTCGATGTAGTCCACCGGCCTGCTTTGGCGGGCAACGGACACGACGCTCTCCTCTGGCGCGTAGATAGCGCTTCACGGGCCTCCGCTCTCCCCGCGGGCGCCCGTTTTTTATACAGCTCGCGCGTCGAAAACAGCATGTACGAAAAAGGCCAGGTTCATTGCTGAACCTGGCCTTTGAATATGGTGCCGAAGAGAGGACTTGAACCTCCACCTGGTTGCCCAGACATGGACCTGAACCATGCGCGTCTACCAATTCCGCCACTTCGGCAGTGTGCTGGGGCGGTCCCCAAAACGGAAGCGCGGACTCTACAGCGACACCATGGGGGTGTCAACGGTACAATAGTGCGAATTCCTTACCTGATAGAGCATGTCGTTTCCGTGTCAAAAAACAAAGCCCGGCGAGCCACTCGCGACCGCGACCCCTACCAGGCCCGCGAGGCCAAGAAGTACGCAAACCCGATCCCCAGTCGCGAATTTATCCTCAGCTTGATTGAGGATCACGGGGCGCCGCTGCGCTTCGATGATCTGGCCGAAGCGCTCAAACTGGTTGACCCGCAACAGCGCGATGCCCTGTCGCGACGTATGAACGCCATGGCTCGTGACGGTCAGGTGGTCTGCAATCGTCGCGGCGGGTATTGCGTGGTCAACCACGAGGACCTGATCCATGGCCGGGTTGTCGGGCATCCCGATGGTTTCGGATTTCTGCATCCGGACGAGGGTGGTGACGACCTGTTCCTCAGCCCGCGCGAGATGCGTCGGCTATGGCATGGCGACCGCATTGTTGCGAGAGTCTCCGGAGTCGACCGCCGTGGACGGCGTGAGGCCGCGGTGGTCGAGGTGCTGGAGAGGGCCTTCGAGAACATCGTTGGCCGGGTGAGGATCGAGGCGGGTGTTGCCTTCCTGCTTCCGGACAACAAGCGAGTAGCGC
>Ga0265303_10000191_pt1 | contig 31488 bp, 24 predicted proteins | sample Helome_2_FD_192494 | JGI IMG/M metagenome (GOLD analysis project Ga0265303, IMG submission 192494) | Marine sediment microbial communities from subtidal zone of North Sea - Hel_20160317 (Illumina Assembly) | ecosystem: Environmental > Aquatic > Marine > Subtidal zone > Sediment ... | reverse complement strand
GGTTGCCAAAGGGCGTGTTCTTCGCCGAGCAGCGCCGGAGTGCGTCGATTTCATCCTGCGTCTGAGGCGCGTCGACAAACTCGAGCCAATTATCAGGCTTGGCCACCGGGCCCTCAGCGATCAGGGAAAGGCCAGGGCGGCAATTGCCCGTGCTGGACCAGTCCCAGTGGGTGGCACTTTCGACGAGGTTTGCCCTGAGCGGGTTCCTCTCAACGTATCGCATCACGGCCAGGAGGTGTCGATCTTGCTGTATGCAAAAAGCCTTGAAACGCCCTTGCCAGATTCGCCCGGAGGTCCCCCTGATTCGGTGATGCCGCTTGGTTTGAGCCGTCAAGAGCCAATGCATCCAGCGGCTTATGTCACCGTCCGCATGGGACCACAGCACCAGGTGAAAGTGATTCGGCATCAGGCAATACGCCAAGGTGCGCATTGGGATCCGTTCAGATGCCAGTTTCATCAATACCAGGAATGCCCGGTAGTCTTTCGGATCATGAAACACGGTCGCACGGTTGTTGCCGCGATTAATAACGTGGTAACAAAGTCCCCCGACGATTGCTCTGGCTGTCCTTGGCATGGTCCGATGTTGATTGAACAGCGAAGTGGCTAGCTAGCTGCAATACTTTGTGGAAACGGGACATTCCTAATTTAGCGTACTAATACGCTAAATTAGGAATGTCCCCATTTGGTTTTCAGGGTGCCGGGCGGATGCCGAGAGTGACGGTGCGCATTTCTTCATTGTTGGTTAGTGCGAAGTAACCGAAACCGGTATCGCCTGCGGTCGCCTGGATCAGGTAGCCGGAGCCTCCCGAGACTGTTCCGTTGCCGCCCCCGCTTTCGTCCATGTTGATCGCCGTATGCCCGGCCAGCCCCGGGTCGCCAATCGTCACGTCGTCGTCATCGAAGCCGCCCAGGCGCAGGACGAGCATATCGTCGACTGGTGTAATCAACTTCTGACAGATCGGAGTCGATGTCGAGTCATTGGTCAATGTGCCGTTGTCATACAGAATCGGGGAGCTTGGGTCGTGCCCGGTAAAGCGCGAGATCCAGCCGTAGGCTTCCTCGCCGCCGGACCACGTAAAGTTGTACTGGGATGGCTCGCTGCTGGTCGCTATCTTCCACCAGACGCCAAGGCTTACCTTGGTGTTGGCGCTCGTTCCCACGCTGACCTGTGTCCAGCCTGCCGGTGGCGTGAATGACGGCGCGGAATCACCATCCGTCGCCAGTGCCGCGATCAGCAGGTCACCGGCCGCAGTGCCGCCGGGTTTCGAGACGTCCAGCGATGTTTCGTTGCTCGAGGCACTGGCGTCGGTGAATTCCTCGAAGACAGGTGCGGGTCCGCCGCCACCGCCACCGCCACCGCCGCCGCTACCAGCGCCGGCACCCCACTCGATGGCGCGCTGCATGATGTCGAGGCCATCGGTGGTGAGCATGCTCAAGTCGAAGGTACTGGATCCTTGTGACCACGGCACCTGCACGCGTCGCCCGGCAGCGGTCCCGCCTCCGTAAAGTGCGGCCCCAGCGTCCATGATCGCGACTCCCGGCGGGTATCCGGTCCCGCTGACCGACGTCTCGCCCAGAACCTGAAGGCCTGGCGCCAACGTTCCGTTGGCGGTCCATATATCGATCGAAGAGGAAACGATTGCCAGGCTACCGATGCTCAAACCAGACGTCATGTAGTGTGTGTTATCAATGATGTCGATGAATTGAGTATTCCTCTTGACGTACACCGGCTCGGCTACACCCATATCATCCATAGTCCCCGCGTCCTCGCTCACGACGCCGACGGTTGTAGCCTTCAGCTTGGCACCGAGGTCGCTAGAAGAAATTGATCCCGAGATGTAGGCGACATCCACGTCAGCCAGGGCGAGATTGAAGTTCGCTTGCGACGCGTTGGCACTGATCGTGGTGACGGCATTACCCCAGGATTCCATCAGCGCTTTCACGGCGCTCTCCTTGCTATTCAGGCTGGACGCATCGTCCACTACCAGGAGCACAGTTTGATTTAGCAATGCGCCCGCCGCCCAATCGAGCGCACGTCGCATGATCGTGAGGCCATTGCTATTCAGCGCATTGAAGTCGAAGCCCGGACCCCAGGGTAATTGCACGCGTCGACCCGCCGCGCTGCCGCCAGCATAGAGAGATCCACCTGTCTCAATAACTGCTAGCCCATTCTTGTAATTTGCCCCCGAAATCCAGACCTGCATGAGATTGCGGAGGCCCGGTGCGACAGTGCCTTCAAGCGAGTTCAGAACCTGGCTAGACGTAAGGGTAGTCAGCCACCCCGTCGAATAACCTGTCGAAATATCGTGCGTATTGTCTTCCACGAAGACCTTGTCAAAATCATTCGACCCTGTGTCCGATGAGAATCCAAGATCATCATGGAGACCTATCTGCTCGTTTACGATGCCGAGCCCGCTGTCGGTCAACTTTGTACCGACGGCGCTGGCCGCGGCGTCAGCTGAAATGTAGGCAACATTGTTATTGGCGACCGCCGCATCAAAGCTGGCTTGCGAGTCGCCGTCATCGATCAACGTAACGTCATAGCACCAGGACTCAACGACATTGCGGCGCGCAGTCTCACCAGCTGTCGGGCTACCGCTATCGCTAACGACGAACAGTAGCGGCGTCCTGGAATCGCATCCCGCGCCGGCCGCCCACTCCAGCGAGCGCTGCAAGATCGTTTTGCCGTCAGTGCTTAAGGCAGCGATATCCGCGATGGCGCCACCCTCCTGGCCCTGCCACGGTGTTTGCACTCGCCTGCCGGCCGCGAAACCGCCACCCGAGATCTCAGCGCCCATTTCAAGGGTCAGGAGTCCACCAAGCGGTGCCAGGTCCCCACTCGACCACGTGCCGATTGTCGCAAGTCCTGACGGCAGCGTTCCGACCGCGGCGCCTGCTGGCTGCGTCGCAGTAAACAGTGTCACGTCACCGCCACTGAACGGTGTTGTGATGTAGTGAGAATCGTCTGTAGTGAGAGGAGCGTTGGTTGAACCGGAGTACCTGACCGTCGAGAAACCGTAGTCGTTGTGCAGGTCGGGGTCCTCGCTAACGATGCCGATCCAGCTGTTCTTCAGTTTCGTGCCCAGCGTGCTGGCCGAGACTTCGGCGGAAATGTAGGCAACGTCCGCATCACCCGCGGCTGTATCGAAGTTCGCCTGCGAGTCCGAATCATCGATCAAGGCAACGTTGTAGCACCATGATTCGAAGAGCGTGCGCCGGGCCGATTCCTGGGCCGTCGGAGAGCCCGGGTCGCTCACGGCGAAAAGTAGCTGCGGCCCGGAATCGCACCCGGCGCCACCCGCCCACTCGAGCGAGCGCCGCAACAGGGTCACACCATCGGCGGTGAGCTGGCTGATTTCCGCCGCTCGGAACGGCAAATGCACACGTCGCCCGGCCGAAGGTTCGCTGTCCCATCGCTGGGCGCCGGTGTCCAGAACCGGTATCGCCCATGTCAGCGTGCCGGTCGCGGCAACAGTGCCGAGATAGGGCGCCATGGGTGCCGACGCAACCGGCATCGTCAGGTTCGTCGTGAAGTGGGTCACTCCGGCGCCGGCAAACGGCTTGCTGATGTAGTGGGCCGCGTCGGTCGCGGTGAACTGGTTTGTGACTACCGTGTTCGCGAACGCGTTGCCATGGAAACCAAGGTCGTCCAGCTGACCTCCAATTTCGTTCACGATACCCAGCGTTGACTTGGTGAGCTTGCTAACAAGTGCGCCGTCCACTACGGAGCCCGCGACATATACGATGTCGTTCAACGCGAATTCCGCAACGAAATCCGCCAGAATTGCGCCATCGTCGATGATTGTTACGGTGTGACCCCAGGACTCGAAGAGATCACGTCTGCCGGTATCCCTGGTCGACAGGCTGCCGCTGATACCGACGACGAGGAGAATTCTCAGCCCGCCCTGTGAATTCATGGCCCAGTCAAGTGAGCGCTGCAGGATGACATGACCGTTGTTGTTGACCCTGGTCCAGTCGATGCTGGCATCTTGGCCAAACGGCAGCATTACACGCCGGCCTGCGGCCGTGCCACCTCCTGCCGTCGTGGCGCCCGCTTCCAGCACTGCCAACGTTGGGCTGCCTGCCCAGTCTGCGAGGGATTGCACGCCGGCCGCGGGCGTGCCGCCGATCGCAAGCCCGCCCATGCTGGCATTGTAGATAGCGACATTGCCGGCAGCGAACGGTGCCGCAATGTAGTGACTCGTGTCATTGACCTTGATGCTGTCGCCGACCGGCCAGTTGCTCGACTTACCGGATTCGAAACCGAGTTCGTCGTTCAACCAACCGTCGGAGTTGACGATGCCGATCGAGGCCGCGTTGAGTTTCGTACCGACTTTCGAAATATCGACAGTCTCAGATACGAAAACGACGTCGTTAGCGCCGATGCCGTTGTCATATGTGTTCTGGTTATCATGATCCGATATCAGCGTGACCGTGTATCCCCAGCCCTCCAGAAGCGATTCCAGATACTCGTCGTCAGGTCCCAGCCACGTCTTTTCCTCGACGACCATGAGGACATTGCCCGAGCCCCGCGGTGCCATGCAGGCACTGCCGCATTCGCAGGCGTAGGTAATCGTCAACTTCGGGCGAGTAGTGGAGTCGGCAGCTTCTCGCGATGCGAATTTGGCCTTGTCGAGGCCGTCCGCTCCCTTGAGCAACAGGCCGTAATTGGGTTTACCGTCCAGCCATGACTGCACCAGTGCCGAAACGTCCCAGGCCACCCAGGTATCTCCGGACGTAATGGTCGCCGCGTCGACCGCCACAGGGTCGAAATCGCCGCCAGCAGTTGTCCAGTTATTGGTTCCATCGTAGGTGCCCCATGTGACTCCATCTGCCGTTCCGCCGCCAGCTTTGGTCCCTTCTACGAAACTTCGCGTCAGTTGATGGGCGGTCGCCGTACCCGCGATGCTAAGGCTCAACATTCGCATTTCCAGTGTTGCGGACACAACCCTGGCGCCTGTTGGGACACCGCCCATACCGAAGCGCAGCACCGGGTGCTGCGTAAATCCCGGGTCCGCGTTGACCTGAATGTAGTCGCTTGCGCCGTAATTTCGTGGGTAGAAGGAGTCGAGCATTGCGTCGGCGCCGGGGTCAGCGCCGAGCTGCAGCGTGACGGTGCCTTGCGGCTGATAGGCGAGGGCCACTTTGTCCTTGGATTTGCGGACGACGCCGGTATCAAGCTCGCCCTTGGCCTTGATTGTGACGGGCGATGCCGTGCCGCTGCCTACCACCACCTCGAGGCGCGGAGGGTTCGTCCCGTCTTCGCGGGCCGTGTACTCGGTGTGTGTTCCATCGGCCTGCGGGTTGAACAGGATGCCGTAGTTTGGCTGACCGTTCACCCATGCCTGCACCTGCGCCGTGAGATTGATCGCTACCCAGACGTCGCCAGTGTCCTGTGCCGGAATCATGCCGATGGCACTGTTCCGGTAGGCGCCGGCGAATGACTCCCAGGTCACGCCAGTCTCGGTCCAGCCGGCAGTGACCTCGTGAATCGTGATGCTGCCTTCAGGGTGCGGCTTCAGTGCTTTGAGATGGAACCATGCAACGGCCGAGCTGATCTGCGCATTGGCGGATATCGAGGAAACATCGAAGCGAGTCAGAACCTGCTCGGTACCGGCGGTCTCGTTGCGGACGTGGTTCCACGTGCTGGTACCGTTGTTTCTGGAAACGTCGTCGCTGCGAATCCAGGCGTCCTGGTCGACAGACAGTGTGACCATGCTCCCTGCCGCTGCGCCCGTAATGCTCGCACTATAGGTATCAGCCCCGAGTGCCGTATCGGGTATCGTGACGTCGCCCATACAGACATTGTTCTGAGCGCGCCAAAGCGCGTGCTGCAAACCGGCCCTGGCCACGTATTCTGCTCGTGCCGCCTCCAGTTCCCGGTTCGAGGTGTTGGCACTGATCGCGGAATCCTGCGACAGTAAAACGGCGATTGACGCAAACAGGAACAGCGTAATCACTACCGTGACGAACAGATAACCGCGTTGTCGGCGACGCGTTCTCATAACGCGCCGCCTGCAAGTACACGTGCATCAAGGGTCACGACTTCGCCGCCCGGCCCTGTGAGTTCGAGGGTCAGGTCGACGAGTTGCCCGTTCAGAGATGCGGGGAGAGGCCGCTCGACACGAAACCGCGTAACGCCTTCGGCGATCACCGTCTCGACGGCGTCACGGCCGTCGACAAATCCGTTCGCTGACTCGTCCCACGGCACCGGGTGGCGCTCGATCAGCGAGTCGCCTTGCAGGTAGAACACGACAGCGTCCAGCCAGTCCTCGTCGACGGATCCATCCTCGTCATCGTCGGCCGCATTGCCCTCGTCAACCTGACCATCACCGTCATCGTCCACGCCGACGGCGCCCGGCGCTCCGTCACCATTCATATCGGCGCCAGGGTCCTCGTCGATCAAACCATCGGCATCGTCGTCGACGCCGTTGATCGGGTCTTCGTCATCACCGTTCAGATGCTCGTCATCATCCTTATCGCTGAAGCTCTCATCGACCAGCCCGTCACCGCCATCATCGATGAGGTAAATGCCATCGCCATAGTCGAAATGCATGTCTGCCGGGTAGTCCTCGTCGACCTGTCCGTCCCGGTCGTTGTCAGCATCGGGAAAGCCGTCGGCATCGAGGTCGACGTCCATGCTGAGGCTGACAGCAAGCACAGCGGTTGCCTTCGTGCTGCTCCCCTCAGGTGGTGACGCAGGCACGGTTTCTTCGCGCACGTTTTCGCGCCAGTCCGTATCCGGCTTGTCGGGCATTGGCAGCATGAGGTACCTGGTTTCGGCAACGGCGCGCGTCATGCGATGCATTGCGAAACGCGCTTCCCGGTTGAGCGCGTTGCGTTCCTCGATGATTGTGTCGGTGCCGAGGGCGCTTCTGACCAGCCCTGTCGTCGCGCCGAGCAGGAGAGCCGCGAGCGCGAGCGCGACGAGCAACTCGATCAACGTGAACGCTGCTTGTCGCACAACGATAACCATGGCTAGAAGCCTTGCGCCCGGATTGTCTGCAGGCTGTGGATCGTGCCCTCGGCTTCCACCTGTATCCACACCAATCCGGCGTCGGTCCCCGTAAACGGGTTACCGTCGGCGTCGGCATTGTCACCGTCGTAAAGCGACAGGTACACGATCAGACGGCCAGGCGGACCCGCCGCCTCCGAGTAACTCGTCTCGATGCCGGGGCCTCCCGCCGCAGTCGCGGCGGTCTCGAGCTGGGCAAACGGCTCGGCGAGCAGTTCCTCCATACGTGACCTCAGCCGGAACTGGTCGGCTGCGAGTTCGCTGTGGACACTAGCGCCGGTCACACCGGTCTGAAGTGCGCGCATGGCAGGAACAAGCAATACAACAAGGAGCACCATGGTGATCAGTACCTCGACAAGCGTAAGGCCGGATTGCCTGGATCCCACGATCACTGGACGGTTACCCTGCCCGTGATCGGGGTCAGACTGACGGTGCTCTGCTGATTGCCATAGCTCAGCTCAATATCTGCGTCGCTGAGCAAATAGGTGGTCGGCCCGGAGCCGACGATCCATTTCGGTGTGCCATTCGCGTCAAAGATCACACTTCTGCGCCCGCCAAGCCCGGTGAAATTGAATACGTCCTGGGTGTTGCTAATCGCCACACCCTGCGTGGTCGACCTGGTGTTAACGTTGAAGTCGTATGGTTGCTTATTGATGGGGTGGGTCAGGGTGTAGAGGACGCTGATCGGTGCCGTGCTCAGGTCATACTTCTTCACCGTCACCTTCTGCGTAGCCTGGCTGATAGTCAGTCCATGCGCTTCGCCTGTTCTTATTGATTCACTTCGGGCATAGCGGATGGCACTCGCCACTTCCTTGGCGGCAAGTTGAAGGCGCTGGTCCGAACCCGATGAAAAAGCGGGCACCGCGATCGCTGCGACGACCGCAATGATCGTGACCGTGATGACCAGCTCGACCAGGGTATAGCCTCGCTGTGTTATAGCCCTCATCGCGCCGTCTCCACGAAAAAGGGGACATTCCTAATTTAATGTATTAATACGCTAAATTAGGAATGTCCCCATTGTTGCCTGCGGCTATTCGTCGCCGATGAACTCGCCCGTAACCGAGTCGAAGCGCCAGCCGCCGGTAGAGGCGCTGGCCAACCCGAGTACGCCAGTGGTGACGACCGCGAGCGTATTAACGGTGCCGAGCGGGTTAACCGGGAGGTCGTCCTTGAGGTACGGACCGTACTTGAACTCATTAGGATCGGTGCCCGTACACGCGAGTCCTGCCGCGTTCGTGTAGTTACGAAGCTGCGCCGTGAACGCGGGTTCGCCAACGGCTCCCGCGACGGCTACACCGTTGATACAGGTGGCGCCCGTCGAGGTAACGGCACCCGGGTACTCGTTGTGCTGCTGGCGGTAAAGATCGATGGAAGCGCGAATATTCGAGATATTCGTGTCGTAGGCGGCTTGATTCGCGTCATCCGTGGCCGCCGAAAACTGGGGCACGATAATTGCCGCGAGAATCGCCAGGATAATGACGACAATCAACAACTCCACCAATGTGAAACCGTCCTGGTTTCGAGAACTTCTCAGCGAAATCATAGACTTATCTCCTGTAGGCTAATCCAGTGTCCGCTACTGAAGTAGTTGTCGGCGTCGAAAGCCATTTCTTTAGCGATCGGCGCGCATTTCGCGCACTTTTTTCGGCTCAGGAGACGGCCCGCGAGAGCTTGAAGATCGGCAGGATCAGGGAGCTCACGAGCACGCCGACGACGACGCCCATGATCAACAGCATGATCGGTTCGGCCAGTTTGGAGACCGAATCGAGTTTCTTCGTTAGCTGCGTCTCGTAGTAAACGCAAATTCGGCCCATGACCTTGCCGAGATTTCCCGTTTGCTCACCCGTCGCGATCATGTGCTTCGCGAGGTCCGGAAGGAATGGCGAATCGGCGAGACCGGCGGCGACACCCGAGCCCGCCTGCACGGATTCCTCGACCTTGGCAATCTGGCGTCTGAACAACGAGTTCTTTACCACGTCTCGGCACGCTTCGAGGCTTTCCATGACCGACACCCCGTTACTGAGGGACAGGCTCATCACCTGCAGCGACTGCACGAGGTAAATCTGCGTGAAGATCTCACGTACGCCCGGCGTGTGGAGTTTCAGGTGGTCAATACGAGCGGTACCCGCTTCGCTGGCCAGCCACTGGCGCAGCGCTACGACCAATACGGCCAGAGCAGCAACGAGGAAGAACCAGTAATGTCGCATCAGGTCGCTGATTCCCATGAGCACCTTCGTCGACGCCGGCAGCTGGTCGTAGATCGACTGGAACATCGAGCCGAATTTCGGAAAGACGACAACCAGCACGAAAACCACAACCGCGAACGAGAACGCGATCAGGAACATCGGGTAGGTCGCGGCCGAGACCAGGGTGCTGCGCAGCTGCTCGCGCTTTTCGTCCATGTGCAGCAGCTGCTCGAGCACTTCGTGCATGAAGCCGCCGGACTCACTCGCCGAAATCAGGTTGACGTAGGTCGAGGAGAATATCTCGGGATGTTCGGCCAGGGCCGCGGCGAAGGAACGTCCTTCGCTGACATCCTGCGCGACCTTCTCGACAACCACGCGCATTGCCGCGTTTTCGGTCTGTTTGGTGATCGTCGTCAATGCACCGTACAGACTCTCGCCGGTCTCCAGTAGCAGCGCCAGTTGCTCTGTGAAAAACATGCGATCCGATGTGACGGGGCGCTTGCCTCCGCCCGGCATGCGAAAGTTGATGCCGGCCTTTTCCTTGTTCTTGGTGACCGGTTTTTCGAGTTCCTCGATTTCGAATTGAATGGCCATGGGCAGGACCTAGATGCTCGTCACGCGAGAGACTTCCTCGATCGTCGTCTTGCGATCGAGTACGCGGCCGAGGCCATCCCTGAACAGGTTGTGGAAGCCTCGTTTGTCGAGATAGTCGCTGAGTTCGTCGCGACTGGGGCTGGAAATAATCAGCTTCTGCAGGTCGACGTCGGTCTTGAGTATTTCGTGGATGCCCATGCGACCCTTGTGTCCCGAGTCGTAGCATTCCTCGCAGCCCTTGCCTTTCGCAAGTTTGACTTCGCCATGATTCTCCCAATCGTATTGAGTCATGACCGCAGGCGGCGCGAGGAATTCGTACTTGCAGTTCGGGCAGATCGTACGCACGAGTCTCTGGCCGACGACGCCGAGTAATGCCGAAGACAACAGGTACGGTTCGACCCCCATATCGATGAGCCGCGTGACCGCACCAACCGCATCGTTGGTGTGCAAGGTCGAGAGGACGAGGTGGCCAGTCAGGGCCGCCTGCACGGCGATCTCGGCGGTTTCGCGCTCGCGGATCTCGCCAACCATGACGATGTCGGGATCCTGCCGGAGGACGTGTTTCAGGATTTTCGCGAATGACAGGCCGATGGTATCGCGCACTTCGTTCTGATTGATGATGTCGAGTTGGTACTCGACCGGGTCCTCGATCGTGACGATGTTCTTCTCGATGCTCTTCAGGTAATTTAAAGCCGCGTAAAGACTCGTCGTCTTGCCGCTGCCCGTGGGGCCGGTAACCAGTATCAGGCCATGGTTGGCGTCGAGCAGGTTCTTGAACACCTCCAGGTTGTGGTTTGCCATGTTGAGCTTGTTAACGTCGAGGATTGCCTGGTTCTTGTCGAGAATTCGGAGCACGACTTTCTCGCCGTAGAGACCCGGCAGCGAGCTGAAACGCAGGTCGACAGAGCGACCTTGCGTATGCACCTGGATGCGACCATCCTGTGGCATGCGGCGTTCGGCGATATCGAGATTGGCCATGACCTTGAGTCGTGACACGAGAGCAGGGTGCAACTCGACCCTTGGCGCCGTGAACTCGTACAGCAAGCCATCAATGCGAAAACGAATGCGCGAGTGCGTGCGGAATGGCTCGAGGTGGATATCGGAGGCACCGTCGTGGACGGCGCGCTGGATGATCGAGTTGACAAGATTGACGACCGGGCTCCCGGCTGCGACCTCGTCGATGGCTGAATAATCGTCCAGCTGCAGGCTTTCGACGACCTCGAAGTCCTCGTCCACGTCGCCGACCATGTCGAATTGCATGTCGGCAATGCCCAGCGACTCGCTCAGTAGCTTCTGGATGTCTTCCTTGCGCGCCAGCACGGGACGCACTTCGCACTGCAGGCGCTCCGAGACTTCCTCGAAAGTCGGCATGTCCTGCGGTTTTGCGGTGGCGAGGTAAAGGGCGCTGCGCACGCGGAACAAGGGCATCACGCAGAGCCGCCGCGCAACGTTGATGTCGAGCCTGGCCGCGGTTGCCGGGTCGAATAAACCCGGACGCAGTCGAACGAAGGGTACGCCGAGTTGCTCGCCCAGCGCACGAAGTACATTGTTCTCATCGACCCACCCCTTGTCGATGATAATCGTGCCCATGCGCTTGCCGAGCCGGTCCTGGAGCTTGAGCGCCTCGTCGATCTTTTCTTGTGTGATCAGCCCGCGCGCGATGAGAATATCGCCGAGGCGCGACCCCGGACCAAAACTGACGTCGTCCGACGTCTTGCTTTCCTTATGCCCGTCGCTATCAAGGAATGCGATGTAGTCGGAAATCCCCGTGATCGCGGCGATCTCGCCGATGATCTTGTTGTGCCCGGTAATCTTGATCCAGCCACCCATCTTCATGAGGCGGTCTTGCAGATCCATCAGTGCTGACAAGGCCAGGCTGTCGATTGTCTGCACGGACGCGAAGTCGATGATGATCTTGAGTTCACCGCTCCCGATACACTCATCGATTGCGAGCAGCAGATCCTGCAAAGCATCGTTGCCGACGAGCGAGAACTTCGGTGTGACATGTGTGGCGACGCCTATGCGTACGCGTGTAACCGCACCGGCCACGTTTTCGGCGGGCGTACTCACGCCGACTCCGCTTTAGCCCTGTCCTCGAGGCAATGCAGCACGTCCCCTATCGGCACGGGCTTGCCGATGTGGTAACCCTGTACGTAGTCGACGCCAATGGTGGCCAGTGCGTCCCTGGTTTCGTCGTTGCCGACAAACTCGGCGACCATTGTGAGCTGCATTGTCTTGCCGATCTGGCACATGGCTTCAACCATAGACTGCGAAATCTCGTCAGTCGTCACCTCCCGAACGAAGCTGCCGTCTATCTTCAGGTAGTCGACGGGCAATACCTTCAAATAGCCGAAGGAACTCAGGCCTGCGCCGAAATCATCCAGTGAAAAGCGACAGCCGAATTTACGGAGCGCCGTCATGAATGTTACGGCGTCATTGATGTTCGCGATTGCTGCCGTCTCGGTGACTTCGAAACAGATGTTCTGCGGTGGCACGCCCGCATCGCGGATCTCGTCGATAATGAATGCCTGGAATCCCGGGTTGGCGAAGGACTGGCCAGAGAGATTGATGCAGAAGACGGGGTCGATGTCTGCGATCCTTTTCCAGCAGGCGCCCAGCGCGTTCATGGCATGGTGCACGACCCAGCGGTCGACCATGGGCATCATCTGGTAGCGTTCGGCGGCCGGCAAGAACGCGATCGGTGCGAGTATTTCACCGTCCTTGTCGCGCAGGCGTATGAGCAACTCGAAATGCGGCGCACCGGCCTTGTCCTCGATGGGCAGAACGGGCTGGCAGTAGAGCACGAAATGGTCATCGCGCAGTGCTTCCTGGACTCGCCCGATCCAGCCGATCTCTTCACTGCGTCGAACGAGCGTGGTATTGGTCTTCTCGAAAACCTCGATCCGATCCCGGCCGCCGTCTTTCGCTGCCTTGCACGCAATTTCCGCCGAAGCAATGACGCCGACGATGCCATCGTTGTCGCGGTTGACTTCGGCGATACCGATACACGCGGATACGTCGAGTGTGCGCTGCGCTGAGACAACGGTCAGTTCGTTGATCGCGCCGCGGATCTTGTCTGCGACCGAATAGCCCTGGCGGACGTCGCAGTTGGGCAAGAGTACGCCGAATTCGCCTCCGCCAAGTCGCGACACGATATCGGTGTCGCGCAATACGGCCCGGAGGCTTCGTGCGACGTTCCTGATGAGCGCATCGCCTTCCTGGTAGCCCATCAGGTCGTTGACAACGTGCAGCTGATCGATGTTGATATTGAGCAACACGTGTTGCAGGTTCTTGCTTTGCGTGCTGGCCAGTGACGCGATCAGGGACGACTCGAAGCCGCTGCGGTTCATGAGTCCCGTCAATGAGTCATGGTGCGTATGAATGATGCGAGACGCTTTCTTCGCCATGACCTCGAGCAGGTTGCGGTCGCCGTTGGAGAAAACGTGCATGTCATGAGGTGCGACGACCGCGAGCACTCCTATCGCAGTGCCGTGATCGTCGATAACGGGGTAGGCGAGCAAGTTTTCATTGCGGCTCCCGAACACACGAGACCGATCCTCATCGGCTGGGTCATTAAGGACGATGCTCTGCAGCTGCGATTCTATGCGGTCGTAGACCGTGGTTCCGAGGAGTTCGAGTAGCTCATCGACCTCGGACGGTACCTCGGTGCCGTTGGTATTGTGGATCGCCAGGCCACGATCGCGGCAGATCAGCGCAGCCAGGCCGACATCCAGGTAGTCGGCGCAGTTGTGTACGAGCCGGACGAGAGCTTCCTGGCCCTCCTCGAAGTATTCGACCTGGTCCTTCGTCGAATAGACGAGATTCAGTTCTTCATAGCGCTCTCCGAGTTCGGCCGCGAGCTGGTTGCACTCGGACTGCAGCTCGATCTCCTCCTGCAGGAATACCTGGGCGTCAGCAAAAGCGCGGCGCAGCGGTTCCGGTGCGGTCGACATCGAGACGCTGGGTAGCGTTTCGTAGGCGGCGACAAGCCATCCAACCGGGCCGAATTCCCTCGACACAATGGCGCCGCGAAATTCCATGCGGCTGTCAGAGAGCTTACGTTTTTCGATTCCGGCACCGAAATCTGACCACGCGACTACCGGGTTGTCGCCCTTCTCCTGGTCCGCGGCCGCAGCTGGCGACCAGCTCCAAAACGTTTCACCCTGCCGGTCGCAGATCTGTAGCCTGGCAACCCCCGGGAACACTCGTGGCAACAGCCGCTCGTATTTTTTCATCGACAGCGATTTGAGAATATTCCGGCTCATGCGACACCGAGTTCGCCGTTACCGAGGCTCTTGCCGATGTGCGACAACAGCCGCCTTACGCTTACAGGTTTCTCCATGAATACGAGATTGCTGATTTTGCGGGTCCATTCGCGGTGCTCCATCTCGGTTCTCGACGTCAAAACGACGATAGGAAAGGTGCGTTGTGGGAACTGTTCTTCGATGGCCAGGCAGAGTTCCTTGCCGCCCATCCTGGGCATGTCGATGTCGGTAACGAGAAAATCGGGGAGCCCTTCGCACAGCTTGACCAGGCACTCGGAACCGTTCGCCGCGGTATCGACTTCGTAGCCTGCCTCCTCGATGCCGAGTTTCAGTACGCGGATCACGGGCGCGTGGTCGTCTACGATCATAATCTTCTTCATGCCTAGATCGCCTGCCGGACGGCAGTCGCTTCCGTCCAAAGGTTGATAATGAATTCGGCACCTTCTTCACGGTCCCTGTTGAGCAATAAGGTACCGTGGTGTAACTCGATGATCTGCTTGGCCAGCGCGAGCCCCAGGCCGTGGCCACCGATGGATTGGACGCGATCGTCCGCAGAGCGATAGAACTTGTCGAAGATTTTGACTTCTTCTTCCGCGCTGATGCCGATGCCTGTATCTGCGACCCTGATCTGTACCGCGTCGTCCGTATCCTCAACTGTGACCGTGACTGTGCCGTTGTCCTTGTTGTACTTGACGGCGTTACTCATGAGATTGGTGACTGCGACCCTGATCAGGTCCTTGTCGACGAAAACGGGATTCATCTCCTTCGGGATATTCAGCTCGAACGCACAGTCTTTGTCGGTGGCCATCGCTTTGGCCTCCTCGAACGCTGCGGTGACGAGGTCCTGCAGCTTCACGAGACTGCGGTCGGGGGAAATACTGCCGCTCTCGATCTGCGTCATGTTCAGAAGCCCGGTGATCAGCGTACTCAGCCGATCAACCTCGGCGGCGATTACATTGGCCGCTTCGATCTGGTACTCGCGAGACTTGCCGGACTCGCCGAGCAGTGACTCGCTGTAAAGCGACAGCACGTTCAATGGGGACTTCAGCTCGTGTGCGAGATGTGAAACGAATTCGGTTCGTGCCCTTCGCGCGAGGGCCTCCTGCGTTTCATCACGAAAAACGATCAGCGTACCGAGGGCGGAATTGGGACTCTTCGCGGAGAACAGTGGGTAGGTCTTGGTTGCGACGGATCGGGCGGAAACTGCGTCCGTGCTGAAGCGGACGGTCTCGGTGAAGTTACGTGACTTGTTCTGGGCCTGGAACTTCGCCACCAGGTTAAGCACATCGGGATGTTCGCACCAGTTCTGCAGGGGCTGCGTCAGTACCGTTTCCTGGGTAACGTTGAACAGAGCGGCCAGCTTCTGGTTGGCGAACGTCACTGTGCCGGACTCGTCGAGGATCATCACCGCTTCCGGCAAGGTCTCGAGCACGGTTTCGACGCGGTTCTTGCGGTAAGTCAGCAGCTTGCTCGAGGTCAGCAGTCGTTCCTTGTCCTCCTCGAGCATCTCGACCTTCGAGGACGCCATCTCGATGAAACGATTGAAACGCTTCATGAACTCGCCGAGTTCGCCCGTCGCCGAAATGTCGACGGATTTGAAGCCATCTTCGTCGAGGAGTTTGCTGATTTCGTCGTTGGCGGCCCTAATCGGCCGGACTTCCATCCTGAGCAGGAAGTAGAAAAGCGGCGCGAGCAGGAACACGGGGAGCGCAACGGTCGCGAGAAACGGCATTTGTTCGAGGCTGAGCCCCGCCTTCGGGTAGAAGTACCCCAGGCGCACGAATCCCTGCAGGTCGCCCTGTTGCAGGAGCGGCGCGTGGAACTCGAGAAAGCGCTCCGGCCCTGCTGACTGTTCGGTATTACCGAGCCAGGCGCTCGGCTCGGTCGGGATCCTGGCCGCGGGGACGATAAGACCGTCGGCCACGGCTTCGGCCACGGTCAGGCCCTGGTTGTCGCTGATCGTGACGTAAGCGAGTTTCTTGTTGCCCGCACCATGCAGGAGGGCGTGGACCACACCCTGTTGGGGTCCTCCCGGGACGAGTTGCTCGTAGGGAACGCCCGAGATGGCACGCGCGAGGCTGACGCCCTGGTTGCGGATATCGGTGAGTTCATCGTCGTGCTGGTTCTGAAACAACAGCACCGCAATGGCGGTTATGGCCAGCAATGACGCAACCACGATGATGAGGCCAATTCGATCGGCTTTCAGCAAAGGACTAACCCGAAACAATGATCCTTAAGTAGTATCGACGCTTCAGGCGCTTTCTTTAGGCTGCAATGCCATGAAAATCAGTAGTATCGTCATCGTCGTGAGCCTCATCGGATTGCTGGTTTCCTTCTGGAATCGCAATGACTTGCCCGGAAATATCGAATACGTGCCGGAGCTTGCCGACGAGCCCCGGCAGAGCAAGACGCGGGCCAAGCCCTTCGAGGCGTCCTTCAACGGTGTCAAATACACGGTCGAGCCCGAGTACGAGTACGATCTCCACGGCATGGTCGTGTCCTTTCGGCACCACGACGATAATAGCCGCATGCATTTTCTCGCCAATGATCACCTCAACATGCTCGACGTCTGCGTCGTCTGGGGCGACACCGCAAAGGGCCGCCGGCTCGACAAGATCAGGTTCTGGAACGGGATTTTCACGTGCAATGTCAGGACCCGGGATGGCGTCGCCTGGGCCGCTTTCGATATGAACGAGCTGTCGAATAACCACCTGCTCTCCGACGACGAGTTCGTACGCGACCAGGTCAAGGCGCTTCGGGTAGGCGACCAGATACGTGTTCGCGGCCACCTGGCGGGTTACAGCAGCCCCGGGGTTGGCAAGCGAGGCACCAGCACGACGCGAACGGATACGGGAGACGGCGCCTGCGAGACCATCTTCATCGACAAGTTCGAAATCCTGCGGGCCGCGACGAGCTACTGGCGAATATCGATGTGGGTGTCCCTGGCCTTGCTGATTCTCGGGCTCATATTGCACTTCAGGAAGCCTTATCGGCCGTACAAGTAGCGATCAGGCGGCTCGTCAGGCCTCGTCGGCGAGATTCGAGCTGCGCGTCAGCGTCTCCCATTTGTGCTCCCTTCCACCGAACCAGCGCATGAGTCCCTGGAAGCGCCAGATGGCGGTCAGCTGGCGAAATCCGAAGTTCTCCACGATGGCGATCAGGTACAGCACCGCGAGTTGCTTGAAACGCGGGTACATGTGAAACGACAGCTCCTCGAGCATGATGGCGCTCGTAGAGAGCAACACGCCGAGCCCGATCGCGAGGCCTAAGAAGACGAGGGCCTGGGGCCATGCGATCCAGCCCATGATCGCGCACGTAATGATGAACAGGTAACCCGCTACCTCGACGATCGGTCCGAACAGTTCGAAGATAATGTAAAAGGGGATCGCGACCCAGGAAACCGCACCACCGCGGCTATTGGTGATCAATGATTTGTTGAGCATCAGGGCTTGCCCGAGCCCGTTCTGCCAGCGTACTCGCTGGCTCTTGAGGTCTTTGATGCTTTCGGGCGCGTCGGTCCAGCAGACCGGGTCAGGAACGAAGGTGATGCGATAGGGCTTTCCTTTCGATTTCATGAGGCGATGCAGCCGCAGCACGAGTTCCATATCCTCGCCAACGGCCTTCGGGTTGTAGCCACCGGCCTCGACGAGCGTTTCCTTGTGAAACAGGCCGAATGCACCGGAAATGATCAGCAGTCCGTTGATCGGTGACCAGCCCATACGCCCGAAGAGGAATGCGCGCAGGTATTCGACGACCTGCACAAGCGCAAGGAAATTAGTCGGCAAGCCGACCTTCTCGAGGAAGCCCTGGCGGACCGTGCAACCGTTGGATATGCGCACCGTGCCGCCGACTGCGACCGTCGTCGGGTCTTCGAGGAAAGGCCGCACGACGCGGCGCAGGGCGTCAGGCTGCAAAATGGAGTCGGCATCGACAACGCACACGAGCGGATAACGCGCGACGTTGATTCCCGCGTTGGAGGCATCGGCCTTGCTGCCGCCGTTTTCCTTGTCGACGACGCGGAGATTGCCCTGTCGTGTGGATTTGTAGATGCCGCGGACCGGTTCACAGGGGACCCTGGCGCGATAGGCCTCCGGAAATTCACGCATACCGAATTCATCGACGAGCTTTTCCAGCGTGTCATCGGTCGAGCCGTCGTTAACCACGATGAGTTCGTATTGCGGGTATTCGAGCTGCAGCATCGCCTTGACCGAGGTGATGATCGATGCAGATTCATTGAACGCCGGAACGACCAGGCTTATCGGTATGTCGAGCGAAGAGAACACGCTCTCGGCCTCGTATTGCTCGGCCGTTTGCAGGTAACGGCGAATGCCGAAAGCGGCGATCACGTTCTGCATCAGGTAACCGGCATTGATACCGACGAAATAGGCGAGGAAAACCCATTGGCCGGAAATAACGACGTCCTGCAGAGTCATGCGATGCCTACCTCTGCGAAGGATTGCTGCAGGATGTCGCACGCAAAACGATCATCCTGCCTTTCTCGAATCTGGCGAAGCTGGTTGGGCCCCAGGAAGGGCAGGGAAGAAATCGCCTGCGCCGCCCGGTATCGAACCCACCATTCCTTGTCGTCGAGCAGGGATTCCAGCAACGACAGGTGTTCCTGCTGGCCGACACGGCCGAGGACCTTGGCGGATTGCATACGCACGAACCAGGCCTCGTGCTGGGTCAGAGCCGCGATGCGAGGCACGCCCCGGACACCGCTGACGAGTTTGAGCGCTGCGTTGAGCACTCCGGGGTCGTTGCTGCTGCGAATCAGGTCATCGATGAGTGCGTCGAGCACCTCCGGCTCGACGAGCCTCGCGAACTGCAGTAGGTAGGTCTTGCTCTCGTTCGTGGCTGAGCGTATGGCACGGTACATCGGCTCGCTGACGCGGCCGCTGCCGGCCTCACGCAGCATGTTGGCGACCCTGTTCTTGGGCCAGTCGCGGCGCGTCTCTATCATCGGAACGACGATAGGTACGGCGAAGTCCGGGTCTATCTCTACAAGCGCGACGGCGGCCGTGATCGACAGCGCCGTGTTGTCGTGATTGAGCAACTGACGTATCTCGTCGCGACGTTCCCGGTCCCGCAAATGGCCAAACGTCTGTGCCGCAAGGATGCGCGGCTGCACACGGCGCTTGTGCAACAGGCGCAGGGCCAGTTCCGGGACGCCCGCGCGGCGCCCAAGAGTGACCAGGTTGTCGGCGGCGCTGCCGTCGACGATGCTGCGCGCACGGTTCCATTCCTCGAGGAGGTCGGTTCGGTCAGAACGGCGGACTTTCGGCAGTTTGAAGTTCCGAGCTGCGGTTTCGGAAAGCATCGCCTCGGCGAATACATCGCGCCATGTCCGAATGAAACGAGCACGTTTGCGATTGGCCGCGATCGTAGCCAGTCGCAATCCCATCGTGTACACGAACAGGATGAGCGTCGTCACGAGGACTGCAGCGATTGACCAGAGCGCCGCCGTCGTGAGGGCGTCAAATTCCGATCGAAAGAGCCATTCCAAGGAATCGCCTCCTGTAGAAGTCGCCCTGCTCGTGAAGGCCGAGCCACCACTGCACCGTGACCCTGTCGTTGACGGCGCGGCGACCTGTAAGCGTGAAACCGCGAACGTCTGTTTCCAGTACCTGGCCATTGCCCAGTGACTCGGCCTCTTCGCCGTCATTCAGCGTGATGCCGATGCTCGAGTCGTCACGGTAGTACCAGTTGACGGTCACGACGTGGTTAGCGAAATTAGAGACACCGTGCAGGCGCGACCAGCCGAGACTGTAAGCGAAGCGATACGCGCCGTAGTATTTCTCGACCGTGCCGATGAACGACCCGACGGTCGCCGAGTCGTATTCGCGCCGGCGATAGCGAAGGTCCGTGACCCACCCGTCCCTGAGGGCCTTGCCGAAATGGGCGCTGTAGCCGAGTTCGGGCTGGTAATCCGGATCGCCTGCAATTCCGAGATCGGCGCCGGCGAACCACCCGGGTGACCATTTTCGTTCCGCGCCCAGTCCTGCGGAAAGGTCGGCGGAGGAGTACCGGGCATCGCGTGCAAGACGGGCGAAGTAAAGCGAGTTCGCGTCTTTCTCGAAATGCAGTTCAGCAAACTGGTTGTCCCAGCTCGGCAGCCCGTCGCTGAGATCCTCGTAACCGGCGCCGACCAGAAGTGTCCAGCGCCGTGCTTCCTCTTCCTGGCGGGCGAGCAGGCGGCCCCTCAGCGTGAATACGTCTTGATAGTCAGGGGCGAGTTCTGCCGCGACGACCAACTCGGCAAGCGCCTCCTCGTCGCGGCCCAGTTGCGCCAGCACCTGTGCGCGTGCCAGCGCATAGTCGACGTCCTGGGGAAAATCTCCTCTCAGGGACGTCAGTTCGCGCAGAGCGGCATCGGTCTCGCCACTGCGACGCATCTCCTGGACACGTTCGAATCTTTCCGCCGCGGTCGGCTCTGCGAAGGCCGTCGGCGCGCAGAAAACCATGGACAGGGCGGCAAGACCGAGAACCCGACCGATCATTGGGCTGTACCAATGCGTTCGTGGTCCGCGACGATCCTGCGCAGCCGGGCGAGGAGTTCCTCCGGGCGAAACGGCTTGGTCACATAGTCGTTCGCGCCGAGATCCAGGGCCCGGACGATGTCGTGTTCCATTACCTTGCCGGACAGCACGACGATGGGTACATGCTGCCAGACGGGATTGTCGCGAATCTCGACGATGAGCTGGTACCCGGAAACGTAGGGCAACATGAGGTCGAGCACGATGACATCGACGGGCTCGAGATTTTCAATCGCGGCCTGCGCATCGCGCCCATTGGTGACCGCGTTCACTTCGTAACCGGCGCGCTCCAGGATGAACTCGAGCGTATAGCACACGTGCTCGTTGTCCTCGACGACGAGCGCTCGATGCGTGCTGATATGTTGAGCCCTTGCAACCATTCAGGCGGATCCGGATTCGTTTTACATAATATTTGCCCAGCCGCAACCGGCACCGGGCGGTACTCCATACTTCGTTGTCGGCAGAACACCGGAATCCTGAACGTTACGAGTGTGTTATCGATTCGCCTGTGGCCTAGGAACGGCCGGCGAAAGAGCGCAGAATTCGCTCCTGGCGACAGGAGTCAATCAGGGGCGATACCCAATGGGATTTTTCGAGCGATACCTCACAGTCTGGGTACTCTTGTGCATCGTTGCCGGGATAGCGCTCGGCAAGTTCGCGCCGGACGTCGCGCATGCACTGGACGGGATGGCGATCGTGGTCAACGGCGCGCCCGTCGTGTCTGTTCCGATCGCGCTGTGCCTGTTTTTCATGATGTACCCCATCATGGTGAAGATCGACTTCCACGAGGTCGTCAAGGCGGGCAAGGCTCTGAAGCCAGTCGGCCTCACGCTGTTCATCAACTGGGCCGTCAAGCCGTTCACGATGTATGCGATCGCGAGTTTCTTCCTCGGCACGCTGTTCCTTGGGTTCATTGGCCCCGAGGCTGTCGACCTCGTCAAGATGCCGCTCGGCAAAGAGTTCGCGGTAGGCGACGTCTACGGTGCCGGACAGGTCGTGCTCGTCGATGGAGTCAAGATGCTCGAGGTCCCGTTATGGCGGAGTTATCTCGCGGGCTGCATCCTGCTCGGCATAGCCCCGTGCACCGCGATGGTCCTGGTCTGGGGCTATCTCTCCAAAGGTAACGACGGCCATACGCTAGTCATGGTCGCGATCAACTCGCTCACGATGCTGCTGCTTTTCGGTTTCCTCGGCGGCTTCCTGCTCGGCGTCGGCAAACTGCCGGTACCGTGGCAGGCATTGTTACTGTCTATCGGCGTGTACGTCGCATTGCCCCTCGTTGCCGGCTACCTGTCGCGCAAATGGATCATCAGCACGAAGGGAGAGGACTGGTTTCGTGACAAGTTCCTGCATTACCTGACGCCGGTCACGATCACGGCGTTGCTGATTACGCTCGTGCTGCTGTTCTCATTCAAGGGCGACACGATCGTGCAGAATCCCTTGACGATACTCTGGATAGCCATCCCGCTGTTCGTGCAGACAGTCGCCGTGTTTGCGCTGGGCTATGGTCTCGCGAAAATTCTCGGACTCAGCTACGAGAATGCGGCCCCGACCGCCATGATCGGCGCGTCTAATCATTTCGAAGTGGCAATTGCCACGGCGGCCATGCTGTACGGACTGTCGTCAGGCGCCGCGCTCGCTACGGTCGTCGGTGTGCTGATCGAAGTGCCACTGATGCTGATGCTGGTCCGGTTTTGCCTGGCGACGCAAGACTGGTTCCACAAGTGAGAGTAAAGGGCGCGCTCGGCTTTCGCCCTTTCTATTTGCTGGCGGCGCTGTTCGCTGTTGCAGGAATTATCCTCTGGCTATTTTCATACTCGGGCTCGCTGCCTGCCGGCGCGTATCTCAGCGGCACTTTCTGGCACGGCCACGAGATGGTCTACGGTTTCGCGATCGCCGTAATGTGTGGCTTCCTGCTGACGGCCGTCCGCAACTGGACAGGCCTTCCCACGCCAACCGGATATTCGCTCGCAGCGCTTGCGCTGCTCTGGGTCGCGGCGCGGGTGCTGGTCGTTTCGGGTCCCGCGCTCGTGGCAGCGCTCGTTGACGTGCTGTTCATCCCGGCGCTCATCGTTGCGATCGCGGTGCCGATCTTCAGGAGCAGGAACCGGCGCAACTACAAGGTCGTGCTGCTGCTCGCGCTCCTGGCAGTGACTCACTTCGCGTATCACCTGGCGTTCCTGGGAGGCCTGCCGTCGTGGCTCAATCACACGGGCGTCGTCGTTGCGATCGAGCTAATGACGATCCTGTACGCGCTCGTGTCCGGGCGCGTAATACCGGCATTTACCCGCAATGCAATACCCGGTTCGGATCCAAAACATGCGCTGTGGCTCGAAGTGATCGCCTTCGGCAGCCTGATGCTCATTACGGTCACGACGGTGGCCAGCGACTGGATGCTCGTGCCCGCGATGCTGCCGACGGGCTTGCTTATCGTGGCGGCCGTCGCGCACCTGTTTCGCCTCGCGATGTGGCAACCCCAGGTGACGATACCCGACCCGCTGCTCTGGATGATGCCGGTCGCCTACTCGTGGTTACCCCTGGGGCTGTTCCTGCGATCGCTCGCCAGCATGTCGATTATCGGCGAGGAAACCTGGATCCACGCTCTGACGACGGGCGCAATAGCGGGACTGATGCTCGCCATGATGATGCGCAGCACGCTGGGGCACACGGGCAGGCCGCTGGCGGCGAGCGGCACGGACATCAGCGCTTTCCTCGTGTTGCAGTTCGCGGCCATCGTGCGGGTCGTTGCGGGCTTCGCAAACGTGGACCTGTACCGGTCGCTGGTTATTGCGTCGGGCGTGCTCTGGGCGCTGGCGTTCGTCCTGTTCCTGCTGCGCTACGTGCCGATGCTGACCCGCCCGCGTGTCGACGGGCGACCGGGCTAGTCATCGAGTAGAGGTTAGTGTCGACAACGACGCATTCGTGATCAGTCCTGGACCGATGCGTCCTCTTCGGTGCAGGTGCAAGACAACTTGCGGGTGCGTACCCGCAACAGGTCAACGTCATCGCCGATCGGATAACGCCGCATCGATTCGACGGGCGAGTCATCGCTTCGTTCCCAGGCTTCCTCGAAGTCGAGCACCCTGGACTCTTCCTCGCCGTCCGCACGAATCGTGAGCTTCACGACGTAACTGCCTTTGGCCGGGCCGCACTCACCCGTGTCGATGCTCGTCTCTACCTGCGCCTCGTTGCCGCGCTGGAAGTAATCGAGGGACGCCGTGGCCTGGCATACGCCGGACGAGGGTTCGAGTCTCATCTCGATAGTCTTCGTCCTGGTTGTCGTGTTGTTGATTTCCCGCTCCCGGTCGCCCCACGCGGACGTTGTGACGAGCAATGCGAGAACTGGGAGGAGTATTCGGTTCATCGGTCTACCTTGATGGCCGCGGATTGCGACCGTGTGCGCACAAGTGCCGAGAATAACCTTTTTCCGACCCTTTCCTTGCCTTTTTCAGTCTTCTCCCGACATCATAACCACCACGGTACCTTTTCCTGATGAACATCAAACAACTCAAAACTACATTCGATCGTGATGGCTACATCGTCGTTGAGAACTTCTTTGACGATGCGCTCATGGATCACCTGGACGGCGTCATTCGCGGCTACTTTGGCGACAACCCCGACTTCTGGCATGACGACGAATTCCTGGAGAAGGCGAAAACCGAGGTCGTGCCGTGGTTTCCGCAGCGCGAAGGCTTGCACGACTTCGATGTCATCCAACAGGATGAACGGCTGCGAGCACTAAGCCAGGCAATACTCGGCGAGGGCTGGAATGCGCAGTACTGCATGGTGATGTTCTCGAAGCAGGGTACCGCAGGACAGGCCTGGCACCAGGACTGCCCGCCCGATGATCCCGCTCGGCACAATCTGAACCGCCTCGTGTATACGAGCGACATTACCGATGCGATTGGTGGCCAGACGGTCGTCGTGCCCGGCTCACATAAGCAAGGGTTGCTGCCTTGCGGCGACCCGGTCGGTGAATTTGACGGCCAGATCATATTGAAACCGAGAAAGGGCACCCTCGTTATTCTGCATGGCCACACCTGGCACCGGGTGTTGCCCATCGAAGGCAGTTACCGGTTTTCGACCAACTACCGGGCGGCGCCCGAGGGTACACCCGAGGACATCACGGACGTCTGTGTCTATCGGAATATGCGCTACCGGTTCTCGACGTCGAGCGTCGTCGAGGAGCGCATCGCCTGACAGGATGCTTAGCTGCCGAACTTTGAACGGATGAGATCCATGTGCTCCTGGAAGCGCAGGCTCTTCGATAACGGCACGACTTCAGACTGCTTGCGGCCTGCCAGCAGGTCGTCGTTAACCGACTCGATCTGAAAGTTGAAGCCATTGGTCTGCCTGGCGTCGTCGAACCTGTCGACCATCTCGTCCAGCACCCAGAGCTGACATTCACTGGCCCGCCAGAAATCCGGGATTGCAACGTAACCGTGTTCGCCAATGATGTACGCCCAGTTCTGCAGCTTCGCGCGAAACGAAGTGCCGAGCGTCGCGACGCAATCGCGATAATTGAAAATCGCAGCCACGTCGTCCTCGACGCCGTTGGGCGCATGACGCGAAACGACGTCGACCTCGAGCGGGTCCTCGCCTGTGAACAGGGCTGCCAGCGCGACCGGGTATACGCCCATCTCGAGCAGGCAGCCGCCGGCCAGTTCGGCGTTGTATTCGCGTTTTTCCGGCGAGTATTCCTGCGGATACCCGAAGTCCGCTTTTACCTGGACCAGGTTGCCAATGCGGCCCGCGTCGACCCATTGCTTTGCTTTGCGGACAGCGGGCAGGAACCAGGTCCACATTGCTTCCATGAGATAGCCTGACGTCTCGCTCGCAATGTCAATCAACTGCTGGCACTCGGCAGCCGTTGTAGTAATCGGTTTTTCGCACAGTACGGCCTTTCCCGCTCGAAGGGCGTCGCCGGCGTTTTGCACGTGCAACGTGTGCGGTGTCGCGATGTAGACGGCGTCCACCTCGGGGTCCCCGTACAGCGCTTCGTAGCCCTCGTGGGCATGCGGAATGGAATACTCAGCCGCGAACGTGCCCGCCGCGGTGCCACTGCGAGCGGCAACAGCCTGCAACACACCGCGTTTGGTCGAGGGCATGTCCTGTGCGAATGTGTGGGCAATACGGCCGGCGCCAACGATACCCCAGCGAATCGTGTCCCTGTCCTCAGTCCCGATCAAGGCGATTTCCAGTCAGCAATGGCATTCGAGAAACGTAACGCGATTTCGGCGTTCACTTCCAGGCGTGTATCGCCCCAGAACCCGCTCGCGTAGGGCGGCCCCCACACCTCCTGCGAGTCCCAGTCCACGTTGATGTATGCGAGGGCATGAATGACGTCTCGATTGCTATCGAGTAACTCGAACAAGGGTGCGAACCAGTGATTCCAGGTGTCATCATTGCTCATCTCAACGCGGCCGGTCGCCGGCTCGCCATCCCAGATACCCGCATGGTTCGCGATGAACTTCTTGTTAAGGTCCATCGCCTGCGGCGACGCCTCGGCGATCATGACAGGTTTGCCACGCTCTCGTGCGAAAGACAGGATTTCCTCGGTGAGTTCGAGTGGCGTGCCCGGGTCGTAGGACGATTCAACCTGGATAGTCTCGTCGGGATTCATAAACCACGAGAAGCCCATCCAGTCGACGTACTCGTCACCGGGATACCATTGACGGATGTCCTCATGACGACCGTCGATGACCTCGTCGACGACGGCGGCGCCAGCCTGCCAGACCGTCTCGAAATTGTCGGCCTGTGCGCCACGCAGAACGTCGACGATGCGTTTGAACGCCGCCTTGTATTTCTCGGCGTCTTCGTAGCCCTGGTTCCAGGCGCCGTCGAACTCGTAACCTATGCGGAGGTAGACAGGACCCTCGATGAGCGACATGAAAAGCGCGAGGTGTCGAATGTGTTCGTCGTACTCCCCGTCGACGAGGCGTTGCAGGTCACCCGGATGGTCGTTTTCGGTGATCGAAAGGCCGATCGCGAGACTGCTGACACCGAATCCCGTTGCGGTCTGATAGGCGCCCACAGGACCCGATCCCCATGAAAACTCGAAATTCACAGGGTTCCCGTCTGCGTCGATGCCGAGGCCGCCGAAGTTGCCTTCCTTCAGGATGTCGTAGAAGTAGACGTATGCCGTCAATCCGTCCGGCTGCGGACAACATTCGCTTGCCATGTAGCCCCGAATTGCGTCGAGGTCCTGGCCGATGATCAGTAACTTGTTATCGTCGCCAGCCGGGTCGGCAAGTGCGGTCGTTTCCCTGCGCTCAGGGTCAGTGCACGCCATGAGTGACAGCGCACAGCAAAGCGCCAGCATTTGCCGAACTACGGAGTTCATGGTCATCGCAATAGAACCTGTTGTTTTAATTGGGAGTTTTCGACATTCGCGCAGATTCGACTTATTACTGTAAACGTTTACAATCGTCTTATCAAGGAGAGCCGTGCGGCATAATCTCTCAGCATTCGGTGCCACAGGAGGCACGCAAGCATGTCACGCAACACGATCAGGAACCCGATACTGCGCGGTTTCAATCCAGACCCTTCGATATGCCGGGTTGGCGACGACTACTACATCGCCGTGTCGACGTTCGAGTGGTACCCGGGAACGCAGGTCTATCATTCCCGCGACCTTTGCAACTGGCGGCTCGTCGCTCGACCACTGAATCGGGCGAACCTGCTCGATATGCGCGGCGAACCGGATTCCTGCGGGGTATGGGCTCCCTGTCTCAGCCATGCGGACGGACTGTTCTGGCTGTGTTTTACCGACGTGAAACGTTTCGACGGGAACTTCAAGGATACGCACAATTTCGTGACGACCTGCGCGACGATCGACGGTGAATGGTCCGATCCGACCTATCTCAATTCCAGCGGGTTCGATCCGTCGATATTTCACGATGACGACGGGCGCAAGTGGTACACCAACATGGTCTGGGACCATCGCCCAGAACGGACCTTTTTCCAGGGCATCGTCTTGCAGGAGTTCTCGGTAGAGGAGAGACGGCTGCTGGGCGCGCCGCAGAAAATATTTCCCGGTACCGGCATCGGCTTCACCGAAGGCCCGCATCTCTACAAGCATGACGGCTACTACTACCTGGTGACCGCGGAAGGCGGTACCGGATATGGACATGCGGTGACGATGGCACGCTCGAGGTCAGTTGAAGGTCCCTACGAAACCGATCCGGATGGTCCTGTTGTCACGGCCCGCGACGATCCCGACTGGCCGTTGCAGCGCAACGGTCATGCCGACTTCGTCGAGAGCAGGGACGGGGAGTTCTTCCTCGTGCACCTCTGCGGTCGGCCTCTTGACGGGACGCGGCTCTGTCCGCTCGGGCGGGAGACCGCGATCCAGAGGTTGACGAAAACTGAGGATGGCTGGTTTCGCCTGGCGAACGGCGGTCATTTGCCCGAAATGGAGATTGATGCCCCGGAGCTCGCGCCTGACGCACCCGTCGAGGTGATCAGGTACGACGATTTCGAATCGCCTGAACTTGACACTGTTTACCAGTGGCTGCGCACACCGTATCCCGAGATGTTCATGAGCCTGCGCGAGAGACCGGGGCATCTTCGCCTTTACGGCATGGAGTCACCGGGCAGCCTTTATCACCAGGCGCTGATCGCGCGACGCCAGACCGATTTCGTTTTTCAGGCGGGCACCGTCGTTGAATTTGAACCCGAAAATTTCCAGCAGCTTGCAGGGCTGATTTGCTACTACAACTCCTGCAAGTTTCACTACCTGTACATTTCGACGGATGACGAGATCGGCAAACACATCGGTATCATGAGCTGTGAAGCAGATCGCACAATGGCGGTAACCTACCCGATCCAGGAGCAGCGAGTACGCCTTCGCGAGGGCGCACTCACCTGGCTGCGTGCCACTGTCGATCACGCGGAGCTGCGCTTCTCGTGGTCGGATGATGGCGAGCAGTGGAATGAGTTCCCGGCTGTACTGGACCAGGGCCTGCTTTCGGACGAAGCTGGCATGGACGGCGCCGAACAATTCACGGGCACGTTCGTGGGTCTTTGTTGCAACGACCTGACGGGTCAACGCAAACACGCTGACTTCGAGTTCTTCAGCTACTACGGGAGGGACCCGGAGGCTTGATTTCAGTTGTCAGGCGGCGCCGCGACTGACTGTCGAACGACGAGTTTGTGCGGGACGATTTCGGGATCACGATTGTCGCCGTTGTCCTCGTCGATCTGGCGGCACAGGCGATACATGACGCGCTCGCCGATCTCCTCGCCCGGCTGGCTGATCGTCGTTAATGGCGGATCCGTGACCTCGGCGTAGCGTATGTCGTCGAACCCGATGATGGAGACGTCGGAGGGTACGCCGAGTCCCGCCGCCTTCACCTCGTGCAGGCAGCCAATCGCCATCTCGTCGTTGGCGCAAAAAATGGCCGTGGGCCGGGTCTGGTGATTCAGAAGCTCGCGCGTCGCTTTGCGGGCGCCCGTGATCGTAAGTTGTCCCTCGACCGTCCAGCCGTCCTCGATCGGCAGCTTCGCCTGGTTCATCGCTTTCCTGTAACCGAGTTCACGGTCCTTCGTCAGCAACGAGGATTCGGAGCCGTAAATCATCGCGATACGACGGTGACCCTGCGCAATGAGGTAGTCGGTCACCTCCCTGGCGGCCGCGATGTTGTCGATGTGCACGCTCGGAAAATCGGCAAGCTCGAGCGACACGGTTTCGCAACCGATCACAATCGGCAACCTGCGCTGGTTTTCGACCGACAGAATCTCCGTGCCAAACGGCGACATGCTGGCAAGCAAAATGATGCCGTCGGTTTGTCGCGAAACCAGCATCGCGCCGATTTCATCAGCCGTCATCGTGTTGAGCTGGGTCTCCTCGATGACGACCGAGTAACCTTTGGCTCTCGCGGCGGTTCTAATTCCACGCATTACGGCCGCAAAGAACGGATCGCCGACCGACGGCAGCACCACCATGACCAGGTTGGTGCGCCCACGGCGAAAGCTTTGCGCCAGGGTATTGGGCGAATAGCCTGTCTGCCGTATCGCGTCCTGCACCCTGAGCCGCGTGCGCTCGGTCACCTTCTCCGGACTGTTGATGCACCGCGATACCGTCGCGATGGATACACCGGCCAGGTGGGCAACATCCTTGATGGACACGTCGGGCATTGACTCTGCGAAGCTAGTTTATGGATGGCACCAGGGAGGCGAGTGTTTGATTCTTGATAGCGATGTTCGCTAGAGTAGCTATAATGTAAACGTTTTCTTTTTGCAAGCCTGGAGTAAGAAAAGGAGCTATGTCCACGGTTCTCGGCATCGACCTGGGCACGCAAAGTGTCAAGGTAGTCTGCTATGACGCAGATACGCGGGAGATCGTGGCCGTCGAGAGTGCGCCACTGGATCTGAACCAGACGGATGCCGGCCTCGCCGAGCAACAGGCGCAATGGTGGATCCAGGCCTTGCGTCACGCGTTGCGGCCGGTGGGCAAGGATATTCTGAAAAACATCGCGGCGATTGGCGTGTCCGGGCAACAGCACGGGTTCGTTCCCGTGGACAAATCCGGTGAGGTGCAGGCCCCCGTCAAACTCTGGTGCGACACGTCGACGGGCGCCGAATGCGCAGCGATCATGGAGGCATTCGGCGGCGTTGATGCCTGTATCGCCGAAGTCGGCAATCCGATCCTGCCAGGCTATACGGCGTCGAAGGTCCGCTGGTTCAGGGACGCTCATCCGGATCGCTACGCGCAAATGGATTGCATGCTGCTGCCACACGACTACCTGAACTTTTACCTCACCGGGGAGCGTTGCATGGAAGCCGGCGATGCGTCAGGCACGGGCTTCTTCGATATTCGTACGCGCCAATGGTCCGGAAAGATGCTGGCCGCCATCGATCCTGACCGCGACCTGCGCGAGTGTCTCCCCGACGTCCGGACCGAAAACGAGCCGATCGGAACATTGCTGCCGTCGATTGCAAAGGAGTTGTTCCTGCCCCCCGGGATACCCGTCTCGATCGGCGGCGGCGATAACATGATGGGAGCCATCGGCACGAACAACGTCGCTCCGGGCGTCGTAACCGTGAGCCTGGGGACCTCGGGCACCGTTTATGCTTTTTCGGAGCAAGCAATCATCGATCCGAAGGGCAACATCGCTGCATTCTGCTCATCGACGGGCGGTTGGTTGCCATTGCTCTGCACCATGAACTGCACAGTGAGCACCGAACTCATGCGCGACCTTCTCAAAGCGGATATCGCGAGTTTCGAAGCACAGATATCCGCCGCTCCGCGTGGCTCCAACGGCGTCATCACGGTGCCCTTCTTCAACGGCGAGAGAACGCCCAACCTTCCTGATGCCAAAGCCTGCGTCATCGGTCTCGACAGTCGCAACACGCGTTCGGAGAACCTGCTGCGCTCCGCCGTAGAGGGAGCGACCTACGCGTTGCGATTCGGCTTTGACGAACTGGCGGAGCTCGGTATCGAAGCAAAGGAGATCGTGCTGACGGGCGGCGGTGTCAATAGCGACACATGGCGCCAGGTCGTCGCCGACACCTGTAACGCGCCCGTGACGGTACTAAAGAACAACGAAGGCGCCGCGTTCGGTGCCACCCTCCAGGCGCTGGCTATGCTCGACGGCCAGGGCTCCGATCTTGCCGGCCTCGTGGGCCAGCACGTGGAGCGGGATGAGAATCGTTGTTGCGAGCCACGCCCTTCCGCTGTGAATTTCTACAACGAGAACTACTGGCAATATCAGCGCGCAGTCGACAAGGTCGCCGCGCTTTACAGCTGATGATCGTTCAACACTGAGGTCAGACTATGAGTCGCACACTGTTTACGGGTGACACCGCTTACTTTCCGGGCATCGGGCAGATCAGGTACGAAGGGCCGGGGTCGGACAACCCGCTCGCCTTCAAGACCTACGATCCTGATCGCG
>Ga0265303_10000190_pt1 | contig 31555 bp, 25 predicted proteins | sample Helome_2_FD_192494 | JGI IMG/M metagenome (GOLD analysis project Ga0265303, IMG submission 192494) | Marine sediment microbial communities from subtidal zone of North Sea - Hel_20160317 (Illumina Assembly) | ecosystem: Environmental > Aquatic > Marine > Subtidal zone > Sediment ... | reverse complement strand
TGCACCGGCCGGAATTTCACGCGCTTCCAGCGCGCCGCCAAAAGTGCCGGTCAGTCAGCCCGCCGCGGCCGCGACGACATAATCCAGAGTGGTCGCGTGCGGCTCATGGACCTGCGGGTCAACGCCGTAATGCTCGGCGATTTCGGAATGAACACCGAACCATACCGGCGCATCTTCCTGCGGCAAATAGGCGCGTCGCAAGGGACCTTTAACGCGTTCAATTTTTACTTTGGATGTGTAGACTATTGCTCCACCCATAACACCTCCTTTCAAAGGTTTCAAATTCAAGCTGAATGCCGATTAGCACTAATAATCTGAAATACAAAGAAAACTGTTAGCCACGAAGATCACGAAGAACACTAGGGATGGTATAATAAAAATTACGATAAAAGCATTTGGGAACTTCGTGACCTTTGTGTCCTTCGTGATGGAAAACTTTTGCCAAGCGATTTTGCAGGAGACTAATTGCCATCGCCTCTGAGTCGCCGGGCAATGGCGCGGGCGGAAAGAATACCGCTGGCCGAAGCCTGGATCAACCCCCGGGTAATGCCGGCGCCGTCACCGATGGCAAACAAATTTTTCACACCGGTTTCCAGCTCCGGAGACAACTCAAGGCGGTTGGAATAAAATTTGACTTCAACCCCGTATAAAAGCGTATGGCGCGAATACACACCGGGTGCTATTTTTTCGAGTGCCCGTAGCATTTCAATAATACTTTTAAGGTGCCGGTAGGGATACACGAAACTTAAATCACCGGGGGTGGCCTCGGGAAGCGTTGGCCGCGTCAAACAGCGATTGATGCGTTCCGGCGTGCTGCGCCGCCCGGCCAGCAGATCTCCCAAACGCTGGACAATGGGCCCATTGCCTAAAAGGTTTGCCAGCCTGGCAATGTACAATCCGTAACCGATCGGGTCGTCAAAGGGCTCCGTGAACGCGCTGCTGACCAAAATGGCAAAGTTGGTATTATCGCTACTTTTATAGGTGTGGCTGTGGCCGTTGACCGTAATAACCTCCTTGGTTTTCTCGATGACAACCTCGCCATAAGGATTCATGCAGAAAGTGCGCACCTTTTCGTCGAACGTTTTAGAGTAATAAATCAGCTTTGATTCGTAGATAATATCCGTAATTTTCTTTAAAACCGCAGCCGGCAGTTCCACCCGAACGCCGATGTCCACCGGACTGGCCTGGGTTTTAAGTCCCAGGGATTCAGCTTCCTTTTTCATCCAGCTGGCTCCCGAGCGCCCCGGCGCGGCAACAACAAATTGGCTGGTAAAGGTCTCGCCGTTTTCCAATTTGACACCCTGGATGAGGCCGTTTTCAGCCAGCAGACTTTCAACCGGGCTGCTGGTTCGAGTTTCGACGCGATTCACCATAGATTGGCGCAATCGATCTAAAACCACCTGACAGTTCTCTGTTCCGATATGCCGGATGCGTGACGGAATTAATTCCAAATTGGCAAGCCGGGCCCGATCGGCCAGATCTTCCAGCTGGGGTGATGCCTCGCCAAATACCTCTTCGGGCGCACCGTGTTCGACCCAGATTTTATCTGATGTTTGCAGGATCTGATTGAGCGAATGCGGCTCGAGATATTCCCCTAACAACCCTCCGACCTCGGAGGATAATGTCAATTTGCCGTCGCTATAGGCACCGGCCCCTCCCCATCCGCAAAGCATATCATTCGAATTGCGGCGTTTGCGCTCACTGAGGTCTTTACCGAGCTCGAGCAAAAGAATCGGTTCAATCCCCTGATCGGCCAGGGTCAAGGCCGAAAAAATCCCGGCAGGGCCTGCTCCGACGATGATGACTTTGTAATCCATAGATACCTCACAATCCAATTAAGCTTATAGTGAATGATTCCCTCCACCTAAAGCAAAAAAGGCCGAACAAAGGGTTAGAGTTGCCGGCAGGCAGCGATGAGCCGGTCCACCAGATCAGAAAAATACTGAATGGCCCGTTGAATCGGTTTCGGAGACTGCATATCGACGCCGGCATCAAAAAGCTCATCCAGCGGAAATTTGCTGCCGCCCAGTTTTAAAAAATTTAGATATGTCGCCCCGGCGGGCGCGCCTTCATTAACAACTTTATCGGCAAGCGCAATGGCCGCAGAGATCCCGGTTGCATATTTATAGACGTAAAAAGCCGAATAGAAATGAGGAATTCTTAAGCATTCCAGACTGAGCGCCGGATCCAGGACCAATGTATCGCCAAAGTAGGTTTCCAGCAGCTCCCGGTATGTGTCAGTTATAACATCAAGGGTTAGCGGTGCATTGTCTTCAACAATCCGGTGGGTGATCTTTTCAAATTCAGCGAACATGGTTTGCCGCAAAAGCGTGGCGCGTATATTGTCGATCTCCCGGTTCAGAATATATGCCGTCTTGGCAGGATCGTTTTTGTAATGTTCCAGAAGATAGCGGCTCAGCAGGTTCTCATTAAACGTAGAGGCCACCTCAGCCACAAAAATCGTGTAATCATGATACACATAGGGCTGATGCTTATTGGAATAAAATGAGTGCATGGAGTGGCCGCCTTCATGCAGCAGCGTGTAAACGCTGTTGATATTCCGCGCTTCATAATTCAGCAGAATATAGGGAGGTGAATCATAGCTCCCCGCAGAATAGGCACCACTTCTTTTTCCCCGGTTTTCATAGCGGTCCACCCATCCGCCGAGCAGGCCCTCCTTTAATACGTTCACATATTCATCTCCCAGCGAATGCATGGCCTGGATGCTCATATCGACCGCTTCCTCGTAGGGGATGTCAAAAGTGACATCGCTGACGATCGGCACATAAGTATCATAAAAGTGAAGATCCGATAAAGCAAGGGCTTGTTTACGAAAATTAAGATATTTGAAAAGCGGTGCCAGATTGCTTTTCACCGTTTCAATGAGGTTGTCGTAAACGCTATCCGGGATACGGTCGGCAAACAATGCGGATGCCCTGCAATTGTCAAAATGGCGAACTCTGGAATAAAACAGGTCTTTTTTAATGCCATGCAACAATGTCGCCGCCAGAGTGTGCTGATGCTCCTGGTAGGCTTGATAATATTGGAAAAAGGCCTTTTTACGAAGATCTCTGTCGGGGCTGATCAAAAAGGTGCTAAAATTGCCATGGCTTAACTCGACCTTTTTCCCGTCCTCATTTTCCAAATGGCCGAAATTCAAATCAACATTGTCCAATTGCCCGAATACCTGGGACGGTGCTTGCGCCATCTCCTGGCTCATGGCCAGAACGTGCTCAACCGTTTCACTGCGGGTATGCGGTTTATACCGCAGGATCTTCTCAAGATGGAATTTATATTCCGCCAGCGATTCATCGCCTAAAAAGGAATGCATTTGATCGTCCGGTATTGCCTGGATCTCCGGGGTCATAAAACTTGCAGATTCCGAAGCCCGGGCATGTAAACTGACGGCACGCTGATGAAGCCCCAGGTAAAATTGATTTGATTTGTCTTCATCGCTTTTCAGATGGGCATAGGTATAGATTCTTTCAAGTTTGCGCCTCAAGGACAGGTGAAAATCAAGGGCTGCCTTTAGAACGTCAGCCGAATCCTTCAGGCGACCCTTGTAAACGGCATAAGAATCGATTTGACTTTCAACTTCGGTCACCCATTTTTCCCAATCTTCATCTGAAGCAAATAAAGACGTCAGATCCCATTTGTGATGGTCCGGTATGTCTTTTCGCTCCGGTATGGTCTGTCGCGTCATTTCAGAATTCCTTTCGCCACACAAAGATCGAACTTTTAACTGCTTTTTTTTAAATGGGACAACACCACCAATAAAAAATCAAATTGCGAAATGCAAACAATTAATCACCATCTGTCAAAACAGATATAGTGGTTGTCAAAAAAACGTTCCGATATTCAAACGTTTTTTCTACAACCACTTATGCTGCAATTCCGTGAATCGGAACACTTTTACGGAAAGCGGTATAAAATCAGAATTTTCCGGGCGCCGCCAGATCGGTGCCGGCCCCATTTTCTGCAGCAAAAGCTAAAAATAAATATTGCATGTGATTTTAACATTTTGCAAATCAAGTTGGGCGGGAACTGCCAATATTTTTGACATTTTTAACCAAATTATCTATAATTATTAGTAAATACACAAATTTGTTGCTGTCACACCCCACAAAGAAATTGGTACAAAAAGCCATAAAATTGAATTACCGCTCAGCAGAGCAATTCAGTAAAGCCTATGCTCTGTTGGAAAGGGGGAAGATATTTCTTCCGTCTGAAAACCTCCTCCCTTTAAAATCCACCCTATTAGTCAATTTCACCGTCCCGGGAATCGATCACGAGTATACAATCGAGGGCATCGTTGTTAAGGCCCTTGATGAAGAAACCGCCGCCCAAAACAATACACCCATCGGAATGTTGCTTGCGGTAAAGGGCGGTGCGGAATCGATCCTTGAAAAACTCAGCGCCGAGTTAAGCGCCCATAAAGACTATAAAAAATTGCTGGGATTGGCGCCACCGACGGAATTGACCCGGCCGATTCCGAATCAAGAAGCCGCTGAGGAGCAGCGTTCCTCAGAAAGCATGCAAACACCTACCGCATCTGGCGGGCCTGCTGTCGATACGCACCCGGCTTTACGGCAAGCCGGTAACGAATTAAATGACCCGCATGAAGCCGCATCCGGAGACAACGGCGACGCCAAACTTTCCCTGAATTGGCTCAGGAAGGCAGTCGCACAGAAAGAGATTGTCAAAGAGGATGTGCCGCCACTTGAAATCACGGTTGCGCCGACCGCAGAAAAAAAGGATCTAACCCTTGAAGAACGAAAAAAGGTCAAGCCTTCCGGTGAGTTCCTCATGGACCTGACCAAAGCCATGCTGCGCAGCGGCTACTATTCTGCGGATCATCCCGGTTTAGAAAGCGCCAAGCAGGGCTTATATGAAAAGTTTCAGAACTGCCTGGGTGAATCCAGGCAGATCGAAATCACTATGCAGGAAAGCCGGCAAAAAGTCGATATCCTGATTACCGGAATTCTGGAGGAACCGGTTAATGTCCGGACGCTGGTCGGTGCGGGTATGGCTGAATTATTCGTTCCTAAGCTGACAGAATATTTCAAGCGCAAAGCCCTGGTGAGCTTTGCCATAAAAAATGAAATCAGCCAGGAACACTTTGAAAGTTTTGTGGATGTTATGAGCGATTCCACGGCCGACAGCGGTCAAGGCTCTGAAATTGGCCAGCTGCTGTCCAATGCCCTGGCTGAACACGGGATTACCGAAATATCCACGGTTTTTATGGACGACCTGATCATGCTGGAATTAAACCTTCCCTGGCGGGTCGAAATGGCTATTCAGCGCCTGGCCAAAGATCTTAAAATGCTGCCCATGTTCCAGGGTGGTTCCGATGAAAATATTCGGACCCTAAAACTTCAAATTATCCAGGATATCATCCGGCCCCTCAGGCACCCCGAGTTTCTGAAAGATCTCATCATTAACTGTTACATCATCGCCGAACATGTGGATGGAATTGAGAAGGAAGACATCGAGCAGGTGATTATCGAGACTTTTCCCTTAAACACCCTTTTACCCACTTCCCAATTCATATTTAAAGAACTCAATACCCTGCGGGAAAAGCATACACAAGATTTGGACAACCCGACTCTGGTCAGGCGGGTTGAAGGCGTCAAGCGAATTCTTAAATGGATTGTCCGGCGATTGGTATGGGAGGATGTCAGCGGAGCCCAGAGCTTCCTTGAAGAGCTCTACTTGAATGAAATCCTCACTTTCGAAGAACTGCCGCCGGATGTTCAATATCTGGTAAATACCATCGTAATGACCAGAGATGCACAAGCCCACATTCCAGCCTATGTTCGCAGACTCCTGTCTGCTGAAACAACCGATGATGCGGTGGTTCTGGTGAAATTTTGCCGAAGAATCATAAGGGCGCTTATTGAAGAAAACGACTGGGAAATTGCCCTATTACTAACCCGGGCGGCAGATAGAGCCGGCAAAGAAAATGAAGCGTTTTCCAAAGAAAGCAGTTTATCACCCAATCCACAACATTTTATTTATAAGGATTTGACAGATAACCTGGTGACCGCCTACGAGAAAGTAGACGAATCTGAACAAAAAATTGTCGCTGAAATTGCCGGTCTGTTGGGATCTCAGGGAATAGAGATTTTAAGCAAAGTTCTATCCGACAATACAAACCGTCAGGTCCGCAAATCCGCAACCGATGCCCTGATTCGACAGGGTGAAATGGCACGACAGTGGGTTCTAAAGATGTTGGGCAATTCCGAGCAACCCTGGTATTTATTGCAAAATGCATTGATGATACTCAGATATGTCGGCAAAGGCCAGAAAGGAATCGATCGGGCGCGCAATTACGTTTCCCATGCGCATCCCCGGGTGCGGGACGAAGCCTTGCATACGCTGCTCTCGTTAAAGGCAAGCGATTCGGAGCAACTCGTCCTAAATGCTTTAAATGACCCCGATGACAAGGTCCAGTGGCGCGCCACCACCGCATTGGGTAAACTCGCCTCGCTATCAGAGGCTTCTGTTGCCCGAATCATTCAGATGATTCAAGTCGAAATTCCGGAGGAAGATGAAGCCGCAGCCACCCATGCCCGAAAAGTGTGCAATATCATCAGGTCCTTGGGGACGGTGGTCACAATCAAAAATATTCTGGCCATCGAAACCGCCATCCTCAGCATCGCCCGGGCGAGCAACGGTCAAAAAAAGGGGCTTCTTCAACGGTTAAAAAAATCTTCTTCAACTCATCAAAATGCCATTTTATCGGCTGCCATTGCCACGCTGGGTAAAATCGGCACCCCGCAATCAGTCGTTTTCCTGGAAAAACTGGCCGGCTCGAAAACTGTCCAGGCAGAAGCCGCCCGCAAAGCAGCGCAAAGCATCCAGCTGCGTTATGCCAAGCAGCAAGCAGCCAATGTTCCCGCAGGTGCGTAAAAACTACTCTCCAATTCTTCACGTATTGTCCAAAGCCAGCTACACGGAAGATCGCATTTTCTTGGCGTGAGCAGCGGCGGCCATACCCGCGATGCAGCCTTCTCCCACTGCCTTTGCCATCTGCCAGGGTGGCCCACAGATATCACCGGCGGCAAAAACGCCCGGCACATTGGTTTCCATTTTTTTGTTGGTATCAATATATTTCATTTCATCATCAAATTGGATTCCGATATGCGCATGATACACGCTGCTCCGGGTCTCTTTCCCCAGCACCAGCACGGAAACTTTTTTTCGTGCTGCGTGGATAGCGGCTTGCAATCCGGCCGGACCGGTACCCAAAATGATGACGTCATAGTTTTTCTTTTCCGGCATATGTCGCCCCCTTAAAGAAGGTATAAGATGTTCCGTCGAAGGCGGATTCAGGTGTCAGTTCCCTAGTTCAGGGTTCGGTAAACGGCTGCCCTACTATCCAGTTGTCATCTGTCCTCTGTCTTCTGACTTTTGATCCCTGATTCCTGAAACATAACGCTATTTTCTTAGCTGCTTGAGCGCCTTCGCAGCCAGCATTTTTTTCTTAAAGCGCGGCGGATAAAGCCTGTCAACTTTGTTGGTCTTATAATCAAAGCGGTTGATGTAAAGGCGTCGAATGGGGCTGCCGTACACACTGATCATAATGGTTGTGCCGTCAACCGGGTTCCCTGTTTGATGAATGCCTTCGTTTAGGGGACGCGTCAGCTCGATTTCTCCCGGCTGCAAATAAACAGGGGCTGCCTGTAGCAGTTGGGCAAACCCTTCAACGGAGCCATCGTCTTCGCGACCGTAACGGATGACCCCCAGTTCCCCGACCGCTGCGCCTGACACCCCCCAGGAATTATGATCATGAATCGGCGTATAATCACCGGGACCGTAAAGAAACATGCGAAGTGAAAAAAGCCGCTTCGGATTGAGATATAACAGAATTTCATCATCGATCATCTGGGCCTGTCGAAGATCCGGATACGGGTTGCCGGCTTTGATGTTTTTTAACAGATTCTCAAACAGCGATTGGTCCCGTAGAAAACCCGGTAGCTCATTTTGAAAAAATTCCATGCGGGCCGCATCTCCGGAAATCCCCGCGATGGATTCGGACCAGCGGTTACATATTTCCAGTAGCTCCGCCGGCGGCTTCGGTGGTTTCGGCATTGATTTGCCTCCTTAATTTGATTATCACCGCAGAGACGCAGAGATCGCAGAGTTGATTTTTCTTTTTGCTTTCCGCTGAGAGGGCGAAAAGCAAAAAACAATCTGCTTTCGGCAAGTATTACAAAGATAACACACCACAAGCTTTAGCTATTATTTATGTGACCTTTTAGCTGACTTTTTAATTTTAAGATGTATTTTTTGCCCGCAGGGCTGAGCTGTTTTGCCTTGTCGGCGTCTCAGCGACAAGGCAAAAAAACTATATCTCTGCGCCTCTGCGGTAAAATAATATTAATCCGAATTCTCTAAACGAACATACTGATCGTAATAAGCTGCGCCGGAGCCGATATCGGTAAGCCGGGCTGCAATCAGCTGGTTGACACCCCCGCCCCGGCTGATCCAGTCCCCCCTGCGATAAATGACAACATCGGGATGAAGACCTGCCAAGGTCTGCACCGAAACCTTCAGCCGCCCCAGCGCCGAAACCAGCTCAACAGGCTTTTCCAGGTTCAAATCCTTCAGACAAAAATTGTCAGGAGCCACCCAGACCGCCGGTGGTTGTTTTTGATCATCAGGCAGTATTTGGGAATGAATCGTTTTGCGACGCACCAGCGTTAACAGGCGTAACGGGTAATCTGCCGGCGCTTCCGTTTCCGGATGAAGGATGTAGGGAAACCGGTAGCGGCCATCGTCATGGGCAAACCGTAGATCTGCGTACGCAATGCCAGGCCGATTGGACCGCACACAGCCGCAGTCTCGAAGCTGTTCAAGCGTTGTCGACAGATAGGGCGATTCTAAAGATGCCCGCAAACATTCTTTGGCAGACGGCAAATTAAGCGGCGGATCCAGGCGTTTGCCGATTTGTCTGAGAATCCAATAGTCGTCTCGAGTTTTGCCGGGGCACGGAAGGGCCGGACAGACATATTGAACCTGCTCATGCAGATAAGACCCGATAATGTCTTCCTGCTCCATGATCAGCGTGGTGGGCAACACCAGATCGGCTCGCTGGGCCGTATCATTCATAAAAGCATCGACCACAACTTTAAAATCAACTTTGGCAAATGCCTTTATCAAAAGCTGTGAATCCGGCGCCTGATTGATGACATTGCAACCGTTGACCCAGATCATTCCAATCGGCGGATGTTCCGCCGTCAGAATTTCCCGGCCGATCAACGGAAATTGAAAAGAGCGGCGCGGCAATTTTTCCTGTTCCCGCAGCCATTTTAAATTCAGGTTGCGATAGGAATGCAGCTGAAAATAGCTGCCGCCGCCGGCGCGCCCGATATTGCCGGAAAGCAAAGCCAGCGCATTGATAAATCTCACATTTTCACCGCCATATCGATAGCGCTGCAACCCGGCGCTGATCAGGGTGGCCGCCGGATCTTTTTGTGCATAGCACTCATAAACCCGCTGAAGGTCGGCTGCGGACACATCGCAGGTTGCCAGCAGTGCCTCCATCGGCTGGGCTTCGATCAGCGCCAGGAATTTTTCCGGATCGCGTGCATGGTTTAACATATTTTGGTCGATCACATCGTTTTGGATCAACAACTGAAGAACGGCTGCTGCCAGGAAGCGATCGGTGCCGGGTCGAATGCGAACAAGCACGTCTGAATAGGACCGGTTTCCATCTCCGCCCGGTGAGATCGTTAACACCCGGGTGCCGTTTTTACGGGCCCGTTTAACCAGTGCAGCCGTATGAACCGAGCTGCGCGAAAAATCTTTGCCCCAGTTGACGATTCGGGAGGCATTGAGCAGGTCGTTGATGTCATTGTTGTCCCGCGAACCGAAATCATGCACACCGGCCATAAATCCGGCGGCATCACACAGCGATCCGCGCACCCGGCTGGTGCCCAGGCGGGTAAAAAGTAGGGTGGTGGCTTCTTTTAAAACGCCTTTGGCGCCCTCGTTATGGATGTGCAGAATAGATGTGGGGCGGGAACGCAGCGCCTGGATCTTTACGGCGCACAGATCCAGCGCTTCATTCCAGTTGATGGTCTGCCAGCCGGTTTGGGTTTTCAGCTGTGGGTGGGTGATGCGATGGGGGCTTTGAACCCTTCTGACATGATCCTTGAGTTTGGCACAGGTAAACCCGGAGGTAAACGGATTATCGGGATTGCCTTTAACCTTAACGCTACCGTCTGATGCTCGTCTGACAATAATCGAACAGGCATCCGGGCAATCCATGGTGCAGGCGGTCGTTGCTTTTTCTTTTTTTTCATTCATTATCCGTAACTTAAGCAGCAGAAAAAATTTAGTCAAGAACGGGGTGGACTGAAAATAGGCAGGGCAATGCGGATTCAGCCCGCCTTCGGATGACGAATTTTTGGAGGGGAATCAACTTGAATTGAACTTACCGAATTTTATAAAGCCTAAATTTGTCCCTCTGATCAGAACCCAATCGATAAAATCTCAAAATTGCAAATTGCATCTGGTTATCTGAAAATTTTGATTACCCACTAAATTGTAGAACCAGGCACGAAATTTACACTTTTGAGGATAGCATTTTTTGTGAGATTATAAGACAAAATCTTATATAAACTCCATCCATTTTGATCTTTTTTGCTCTCTGACTTGACTGTGCAAAGCGAATTCTTTTTCTTTATCGAAATTATACGGGCAACGCTCAACCGTATATACGAAACATTGGATCGGCTGAAGCGTGAGGTTGTCACTGCGCAAATGCGCGTGCAGAAGCTCGAAACAGAGTGCCCATCTGACTGGTCACCGATAAAGGACGAGCTCGATGATCTCTTCGGTACCATAGGGAGTAGCGTCGACCGTGCCTGGCGCGACCTGTCTCCTGGCGAAGTTGGAGGTTAGCAGGTATCAGGCGGAGGGATTCCCCTCTCTCCTCTGAGAGAAAAATATTTTTTTGGGTAATGATGGACTTTGACGGGGTAATGGATAATTTCAGAGGGCACTGAAGAATTTATTTGAATTATAAAGCTTGACAACGTATTTTTTGAACAAAATTTAAGGCTTAAACGAAGCGGTGAGGTAAAAATATGTTGATCTGGCTGATAACCCTTATTTTAGTTGTGGCGATGCTTTTGATGATAACCGAGAAGCTGCCGGTGGATTTGACTTCGCTCGGCATCCTCGTCGTATTGACAGTCACCGGCATTTTAACACCCACCGAAGCCATTGCGGGCTTTGCGAGCCCGGCGGTCATAACTGTTGGGGCCATGTTTCTGATCAGTCAAGGCATGATTCGCACCGGTGCGGTCGGATTTATCAGTAAAAAGGTGGGGGAATACTCCCGGGGCAGACTTGTCCTGGCCATATTTTTAGTCCTGGTGATCGTGGGCACGGCTTCAGCTTTTATTAACAACACCCCGGTGGTGGTTCTTTTTATTCCCATCATTTTGAGCCTCAGCTGCGAGCTGGATTTCAGCCCGTCCAAAGTTTTGATTCCGGTTTCCTACGCCTCCATTTTAGCCGGCACCTGCACGTTGATTGGAACTTCAACCAATATCATTATCAGTGATTTGAGTGCCAAACATGGCCTGGGGTCTTTAGGCATGTTTGAGCTTTCACCGTTGGGTGTGCCCATTGCCCTGCTGGGTATTTTTTTTCTGATTGTTGCTGCCCCGAAGCTGATGCACAGCATGCACAATCCGGTATGTGAGTTAAAGGATGATGACCATCGTAGGTATCTGGCCGAGTTGCAAGTCCCACTCGACAGCCGCATCATCGGCCAAGATCCGGAGTCTTATTTTTCACAAAAATATCCGGGAATGGAAGTCTTAGAGCTCATCCGCTATTCCCATGTTTTTTACCCCGATCGCGATGCGGTGAAAATTGCATCGGATGATCTTTTGCTGGTAAAAGGATCGGCCAATGATCTGGTCGAAATACTCAACGATGATTTAATTGAGCTACCGATGGCCGAGCAAGGCCAGAGTTTTGAGGCCGAAGAAAAGCAATCGTTAATCGTCGAGCTGATCATACCGCCGCAATCGTCGCTTTTGGGTCAAAGGCTGGTGGCAAGCCGTCTGCGACGGGATCCGGATATCCATATCATCGCCGTTAAGCGCCGAGAACTTCACTATGCCGAGCCACAAGTCAAAGACATCAGATTAAAGATCGGCGACATTCTGTTGGTTCGTCTTCCGGTATCATCACTGGAAAGACTGCGTGGCGAGACGGACTTTATCATCGTCGAAGACGTCCATCATGAAATTGAGCACAAAAGACTGGCAAGTCGCGCGTTTCTGATATTCGGGGCAATGGTTGTGGTCGCCAGCACGGGCCTGGCGGATATTTTAATCTGTGCCTTGGCAGCTGCCTTTCTGATGGTTTTAACCGGATGCCTGCAGTTGCGGGACGCCTATCGGGCCATGGACGGTCGAGTCCTTTTAATTATTATTGCCATGATCGCCATGAGTGCCGCATTGGAAAAGACAGGTGCCTCGGAATTTTATGCCAGGGTATTTCTCGGCCTGTTCAGCGGGCTGAGTCCGGCTTATGTTTTAAGTGGGGTAATCTTGCTAACCAGCATCAGCACGCATGTATTAAGCAACAACGCCACCGCGATTCTGCTGCTGCCCATCGCGATTTCGGCCGCCCAGGGCCTGGGGGCCGACCCCAGACCGTTTATCATTGCGGTCTGCTTTGGTGCCAGCGCCTGTTTTGCAACACCTATCGGGTATCAAACGAATTTGCTGGTGTACGGACCCGGCGGGTACCGCTTCAGCGATTACTTAAAACTGGGAATGCCGCTTAATTTGCTGGTGCTGATCATGGGTTCGTTTTTTATCCCGCTAATGTGGCCCCTTTTTTGAGCGCATTGCTTTGTAACGCACTGTTATACCTCAATGAGATCAATTGGGTTGAAGCAGAACCAGAACTAAAAACTATAAAATATGGCCAACTTATCCTAAATACTCCCGTAATTTTACACAAAAATCGAGGAAGCTATGAAATCATACTTGGTGAAAGATTTAATGGTGCCGCTTTCGGAGTATGCAACCGTAACCGAGGACGCAACCCTTTACGAATCCCTACTGTCTCTGGAAGAAGCCCAGGAAAAATTCGAGGACAAGCACACCCGTTATCGCCACAGGGCAATTCTCATACTGGATAAAGAGGGCAATGTTGTCGGCAAACTCAACCAGCTGGATATGCTCAGAGCTTTAGAGCCAAAGTACAAGGACATGTTGCTGGGGGAGGGATCTCGCCAATATGGGTTTACCAAGGATTTCATGAAATCCATGTTGGAAGGTTATAACCTTTTTGCTAACCCCCTGGATGATATTTGCCGTAAAGCCGGAGAGCAGACCGCCAATAAATTTATGTCTACACCCACCGAGGGTGAATATGTCTCCGAAGATGCATCCCTGGATATCGCTATTCATCAGTTTATCATGGGAAACCACCAATCTTTATTGGTGACCGGTGGCAAAAAAATTGTGGGCATTTTGCGTCTGACCGATGTGTTTGCCACAGTATTCCACAAGATGAGAGAGTGTTTTGAAACATAGGCCTTGAAGAATCTCACAGATATTAAGCCAACTCATATTGCAGCTTCACAGGTTAGAATAGAAGGGATTACTGCGTCCAGTCCAGCGTAAAGACAAATGGGATGGTCAGGATGAAAACCAGTTTCGCTTTTATTTTTATTACAGACTGTATATTTAGTATACGCAATCGCCAAATTCGCGAAAGGTGCGATTGCGGCTATGAGCCTCCAATTTTCAAATTTAGTGGATAGCTTCACCAAACCCAAAACCACGTAACCCTATCCCCATATACCCCCTTTAAAAAATCTGAACAAAATTACAGGGATTTTTGAAGATCAAACACCTACCGAAGAATTCAGCTTTTTGACTTATTCCCCTTCTTGACTTTCATTTAGTTGATAGACACCTTGTATGGAGTCCTTACTTATCGCCAGCGATCTGCTTCATATTTGAACTTTAATTCACCATAAAAATTTTTAAGGATAAAAATGGAGGGATTCATATGTATTTAAAGAAATTGTTTATATATATTGGTTGTCTCGTTGCCACCAGCGCATTTGCTCAGCAGGACTTTAGCGAAGTGCAAATCGAAACCATTCCGGTAGCAAAAGGGGTTTACATGCTAGTTGGGAGCGGCGGAAACATCGGACTGTCTGTTGGTCAGGACGGCGCCTTTTTAATCGACGATCAATATGCGCCGCTAACTGATAGAATCCTGAAGGCCATTTCCGCAGTTACGGATCAGCCGATCCGCTTTTTGGTAAATACCCATTGGCATATGGATCACACCGGCGGAAATGAAACCATTGGTAAGGGCGGCACGCTTATTGTTGCGCACGATAATGTCCGTAAAAGATTGGAAAAAGGTCAATTTATGAAGGTGTTTAATGCCAATATTCCGCCTGCCCCACCAAAAGCGCTGCCTGTCATTACTTTTGCTGACAGTGTTACGTTCTATTGGAACAATGAGACGCTGGAAGTATTGCATCCCAAACCGGCTCACACCGATGGTGATGCGGTTATCTATTTTAAAAATGCCAATGTCGTGCATATCGGTGATTTGTTCTTTAATGGTATTTATCCATTTATTGATGCAGGGAGCGGGGGCTCCTTGGAAGGGGTGATTGCCGGTGTAGATGAAGTGCTGGGCCGTATCGATGACAATACAAAAGTCATTCCAGGCCATGGCCCGCTGGGAAACAAGCCTGAACTTAAGGCCTACCGGGACATGCTCGCCACTGTTCATGAGAGAATGATAAAACTGATTAAAGAGGGCAAAAATATTGATGAAATCGTCGCTGCTAAACCCACGGCAGACTATGATGCAAAATGGGGCGCCGGTTTTTTGAAGCCCGACCAGTGGGTTAAAATTGTTTACTCTGCAATGCAAAAATAGGTAGTTCAGTTTCAAGAAAAGGTGAATGAAATCTCCTGCACCCCACTATTTTAATTTTTCTTTGACCGACTCCACTTTGCTTTTCAGGCGACCAGGGGGTCCTTTGCGGTAGTCGGCTTTCAGCGACAGGTTTATCCGGTTGCAATCTTTTTGAAGCTCCTGAAAGCATCGATCCACCAGGGACACAACTTCACTCCACTCACCTTCCACACAGGTGCCCATGGGATTCAGCTCATAGGGCAAGCCGCTATCTCGAATCATTTTAAGGGCCCGGGCGACATACGGGCTCAGGCTTTGGCCCTTGTCCATCGGAAAAATCGAAAACTCAACAATCACGCTCATAAAACCTCCCCATTAGAATTTGTCAAACTTCAGGGTTAAACTGCCTTATCCGTGCAAAACTTACTTCAAAGGTGCTAAGCCTTATTACCACCAAAATTTGACAGGTTCGTTCGATTTCAGTATATTTTGTCATTTTAGAATACCATTTCACGGTAACTGTCAACCCTATTTCATTCTAATCAATCGCCTCGAGGAGGAAACCATGCCGGAAGTTACGCCTGAGAATTATCGGATTCATCTGATTCCCGACCTGACCCAATTTACATTCACCGGAAATGTAACGCTTCTGGTTGAAGCCCCGGCAGCCATCGAAGCGCTGGGTTTAAATATTCTTGATCTTGAAATTTTAGACTGTGCGGTCGAACAAAATGGCGATTGGGTCGAATGTTCTTTTGAAACGGATGCTGAAAAAGAGGAACTACAGATTGTGCTTCCCCAAAAAATGGAAGGTGTCATCCGAATACAGATTGGCTATGATGGTCAAATCAACGACAAAATGGCCGGTTTTTATCGGAGCCAATATACCCACGCGGGCAAAACCCGATATATCGCCGTGACCCAATTTGAAGAAAGTGATGCCAGAAGAGCGTTTCCGTGCATGGATCACCCTGCTAAAAAAGCGACCTTTGATATCATCCTGGATATCGATCAAGACCAGGTGGCCATATCAAATGGTGCTATCAAAGAAGAAACACTATTGGATAACGGAAAAAATCGCGTTGCCTTCGAACAAACGCCCAAAATGTCTACCTATCTGGTGTTCTTTGGCGTCGGTGAGTTTGAATTTACGCGGGACACCGAAGACCCCCGGGTGCGGGTGGCCACGTTGCCGGGGATGAAACCCTATGCCATGTTCGGCCTCGAGTTCGGCCGCAAATCGCTGGCGTTTAGCGAGAATTATTACGGCATCCCCTACCCGCTTCCCAAAATGGATCTGATTGCGATACCCGATTTTGCATTTGGGGCCATGGAAAACTGGGGGGCGATTACCTTTCGTGAAAATTTACTGCTGCATTATCCCGAAATTACCTCTAAATCCGGCGAAGAGCGCATATGTGAAGTCATTGCCCACGAGATCGCCCACCAGTGGTTCGGCAATCTGGTCACTCCCACGGACTGGAAATACCTGTGGTTAAACGAAAGCTTTGCCACCTATTTCGGCAATGGCGTTGTTGCTCACTATTATCCGCAGTGGGAAACCTGGCAGCAGTTTTTATGGGGCAATACCGGCAGTGCCATGGCGCGGGATGCGCTGCTGGAAAATTTTGCCATCGAGATTCCGGGGGGAGAGCATGTCGTCATCAATGTCAGCACAGCGCCAATTATTTACAGCAAGGGCGGCAGCATATTGCGGCAAATCGAAGGCTATATCGGCTCGGAAAATTTCCAAAAAGGTTTGCGGCACTACCTCAAAACCTATCAATACGCCAACGCCGCCAGTCAGGATCTTTGGAACTCGCTAGAAAAAGTTTCCGAGCAGCCCATCGGCAAAATGATGAAAAGCTGGATCGAGCAGCCGGGATTTCCCATGATTTCGATCGAAAAGAAGGGCAACAAACTACTTTTGACCCAGCAGCGTTTTAGCTACTTGCCGGCTGATTCCGACCAGTATTGGCAGGTGCCCATCACCATTCAATTTTTTTCAGGTTCCGCAAAAACAGAGCGGCTGACATTTTTAACGAACAGCTCCCGGCACGAAATTGAATTCCCGAAACAGGCAGATGCCTACAAGGTCAATGATCAACAAACCGGATTTTACATCGTTCGCTACCTGGATGCGGATAATTTGGCGGCCCTCGGTCAACGGGTCGTTGATCAATCGTTGTCTTCCGAAGACCGCTGGGGCCTGCAAAACGATTTTTATGCATTGTGCAAGAGCGGCGACCTTTCGTTTGCCGAATATCTGGATTTTTTAGCCTTTTACCAGGATGAGAATGCCTTTTTGCCGCTGGTCAGTATCTCAAACAACCTGCAGCATGCCTCTCTGGTGATGGACGCTGAAAACAAAGAAAAAATATCGTTGCTGGTCCGACCCTTGTTTGAAAAAGTACTTGAACATATCGGATTCGAACCGGCACCCGATGAAAAACATACCACTGCACTCCTCCGGGAGCAACTGATCTGGCACGCGGCTCTGAGCGATTTCAAAAGCGCAATTGAGTTTGGCGGCGATCAGTTTGCAGGGTGGCTGGAAGGCAAAGCGGTGCATCCGGACATTATGAAGAGCGTCTTGCAGATCGCAGCATTGGACGGCGACCAGCAGACTTTTGCGGCGCTCGATTCGCGCTTCGTGCAATCGCAGATCGAACATGAACGCATGAATATATTGATTGCGCTGGGCTGCTTCAAGGAAAAAGAGCTGCTCCAAAATTCCCTGCAATACATTCTGGATACGGTGCCGGCCCGCAATAAATTTGTCCCGGTGGTGGCCATGGCGTCCAATCCATACGCCATTCCCCTGCTGTGGGACTGGTATGTGTCTAATCTGGAACAAATAGAGCGGTTTCACCCGATGCTGTATGAAAGAGTGGTGGCGGCGATTGTCCCGGTGGCCGGGATGGATAACCCGCAGGCGGTCAAAGGGTTTTTGGAAGAGTACATGCAAAAGACCGACAAGGCCACCGATGTGATCAAGCTGTCCCTGGAAAAATTAGAGATAAACCTGCGCATGCGCGCCGCAGGCTAAGTTCTGCCTTCTCATGGAAGGGTTCAGAGTTGGTGGTACAATCAAGGTTTCAGATGTCAGGCCTCAAAATGGCAGAGGGCATAGTGCGAAGCGTTAAAAACGAATTGTAATTTTCTAATTGCGGGATGAACCTGTTCTAAATAGGATTCATTCTCATTGACAAATTATTTCGCGAAATGTATACAAATTCCTTTTGTCAAAAAAAAATCGGCGTGCTGTTGATCGCCAGGAACAAATCTGATATTCACACAAAAATGTATCCTCTGCTTTTTAGTGGTTGTTAAAAAACGTTCTAATTTCAAAACGTTTTTTTACAACCACTTATGCCGCAATTCCGCCATGCGGAATGTTAAAATGAAAAGCGGTAAACCTCGTCCTATGTTCTACTCTGGGAGACCGTATTTGACATGAATCGGCGAACCTTCCTCAAGATTGCAGGTATGGGCAGCATTTCCCTGGCAGCCGGCTGCAGTCCCCCTGAACAAAATTTGTTTTCTCTGGTGCACGCCCCCGACGATATGGTCACCGGCAAGGCCACCTGGTACGCCTCGACCTGCCGCGAATGCCCGGCCGGTTGCGGTATTCTGGCGAAGAACCGCGAAGGGCGTGTGATCAAGATCGAAGGCAACCCCCTGCACCCCATTAACACAGGCAAACTCTGCATGCGGGGCCAGGCTGCTTTACAGGCCATCTATAACCCGGACCGGATCAAAACACCGTTGTTGAGAGAAAAAGACGGGTGGCAGCCGATCTCGTTTGCCAAAGCCCAGGCCATGCTAAAGTATAAAACCCATGATGCCGCCAAAAAGGATCGGATCGCATTCGCATGCTGACAGAGGTCGTGGGCAAGAGCCAGCTGGCCCTTTTCGCGGATGCGCTGAATCGATGGAACGCTCGGGACCCGCTGGTATTTGAGCCTTTTGCCTATGAATCCCTGAAAGCAGCCAACGAAAAAGTTTTCGGGCGCAAGCAGCTGTTTTCCTACCGCATGCAGGAAGCCGATGTGCTGGTCTCTTTTGGCGCCGATTTTCTGGAAACCTGGCTGTCACCGGTTGAGTACGCCCATAAGTTTAAGGCCATGCATGCCCTCAAAAACGATCGTAAAATTCCATTTTACCATTTAAGCCCCATTCAATCCCTGACCGGAGCCAATGCCGACTACTGGGTGCCGTGCAACCCCGGCAGTGAATACATTGTCGCTCTGGGCCTGGTGCGACAGGCGCTTGATATTCGCAAAGGTAAAAAACTGCCATGGTCCTTCCGCAAACCACTGCTGCGAGCGACAGCCCCTTACACCCAGGGTCGGGTGCTGGAATCGTCCGGCCTTTCTTTAGCCTTCTATGAAAAACTTGTTATTGAGCTGATGGGTGCCCGCAAACCCCTGGTGCTGGGCACCGACACCGGTGCAAGCGATTTAAACGGCCTGCAGACCAATATGGCGGTCAATTTATTAAACCTGCTGCTCGATCCGGATTTAAAATTGCTGGATTTCAACAATCGCCACCGGGTTGAAATTGCCGCCGCCCGATCCGAAGTGTTGCAATTTTTTAAGTCTCTGAAAACCGATCCGGTTGACGTCTTGATTCTCAACAATACCAATCCGGCTTTCAGTTTACCGCCCGGAAGCGGTGTGAAGACGGCTTTAGAACGCGACGACCTGTTTGTGGTCAGTTTCAGCAATTTCATAGACGAAACTTCAGAGCTGGCGGATCTGATTTTTCCGGTCGCTTTGCCCCTTGAAACCTGGGATGAATACGGCGGCTGGCAATCCGTCAATTCCACTTTGCAACCGGCCATGGGTCGCTTGACGCAAGCACCCCATATCGGCGATGTCATCCTGAACACGGCTTTTGAAAATGAAAAACCGGCTGAAAATTACAAGCGCTATCTGTTTTCCAGACTGGTCGCCGAGCGTAAAATTGAAGATGAATTAGGATGGGTGCAACTCCTCCAGGTCGGCGGCGCCATTGATTCACGTGCAGCAGCCGGTTCAGAGAAACTAGACCTGGCGCCGCAAAAGATAACCGCTATACTGTCCCAGCCTGCCGAACCTACCACCTCTGATCTGGCATTCAGTGTCATACCGTCTATCCGGTTTTTTGACGGCAGAGGCGCCAATAAGCCCTGGTTGTGTGAAATTCCGGATCCGCTGACGCGGGTGGCCTGGCAAAGTCCGGTCAGCATGCACTCCGACACGGCCAAAAAACAGAATATCGCCCAGGGCGATATCATCCAGATCGAATCGCAATGGGGCAGTCTGGAGGCAGCGGTTTATGTCAACGAATTTGTAAGGCCCGGCCTGCTGACTATGAACATCGGCCAGGGGCACCAAGCTTATGGGCGCTACGCACGAAACAAAGGTGTGAACCCGATGGTCATCTTGCCGCCCGAAGCAAATAAAGATTCAGGGGGCCCACTTTTTTCAACAGATCAAATAAAAATCCGTCCAACCGGCCGGACGCTGAAACTGGCCAAGATGTACGGCAGCCGAACCCAGCACGAGCGACCATTTGCACTGACCGTCGGCCTGATGGAACTCGACCAGCCACAACCGCCCCAAAAAACCGGTCTGACCATGGAAGATTTTCCTTTAACCCTGCCGTTACCGGAAGGATATTCTTCTAAAAGGGATTTTTATCCGCCCCATGATCATGAAAAATACCGCTGGGCAATGGTCGTCGATCTGGATCGCTGCATCGGGTGCGGCGCCTGCACGGCCGGGTGCTATGCCGAAAATAACGTCGGCATTGTGGGGGAGGATCGGGTGATCGAAGGGCGCGAAATGTCCTGGCTGAGCATCGAAAGATTTCAGAATCCGGATCAGCCGGCGAAAGTGACTTTTTTACCGATGCTCTGTCAGCATTGTGATAATGCCCCGTGTGAGTCTGTCTGTCCGGTGTATGCCCCGCATCATTCAAAAGAAGGCATCAACAACCAGATTTACAACCGCTGCATCGGAACGCGTTATTGCGTCCAGAATTGCCCGTACAAAGTGCGGCGATTCAACTGGTTCACCTGGCAGTGGCCCGGAGCCATGAACCTGCAGCTCAATCCTGATGTCACCGTTCGCAGCAAAGGGGTCATGGAAAAATGCTCTTTCTGTATCCAGCGCATCAAGGTCGCTCACACCAACGCCAAGAATGAAAAGCGCATGATTCGCGACGGTGAAGTCATCCCGGCCTGCGTGCAAACCTGTCCGACCGATGCCCTTGTTTTCGGCAGTTTGATGGACAAACAAAGTCGGGTCAGAAAACTGGTGGATGATCCCCGGGCCTATCAGGCCATGGGGTATTTGAACACCAAGCCGGCGGTGATTTATCTTAAAAAAGTTTTACAGGAATTGTAGGTGAACCACAAAGTCACAAAGGACACAAAGAAAAAAAGCGATTTGCTATCAAAAAAAAATTATCGGGGCAGCTATTGAAGTACATAGACACTTAGGACCCGGCCTTCTCGAATCTGCTTACGAGCAGGCCCTTTGTTGTGAACTATCTGTTCGGGATATCGACTTTGAGCGTCAAAAACATTTACCAGCTAAGTATAAAGGAATTAATTTAGATAGCGGCTACCGAATAGACATTTTAGTTGATGATCTTGTGATTGTTGAACTTAAGGCGGTTATGCAACTGGATCCTTTATTTGAAGCCCAACTACTAACTTATCTAAAATTATCACAACTGTGGTTGGGAATGTTGCTCAATTTTAATGTCCCCGTAATGAAACATGGTATTAAACGAATTGTGAATGGATAAAAACTTTGTGAGCTTTGTGCCTTTGTGGTTAAAAAAGAAAGAATTGATATGCCACAGCTAACTTACGCGAGCATAGACCAAACCGTACTGAACACCTTGTCTGCGCCCAAAAGATACTACTGGGCGATCGTGGCCGTTTTATTTTTAGGCGTGCTGGTCGGAGCGGCCTGCTGGACCTATCAGATTTTTGTCGGCATCGGGGTCGGCGGTCAAAATAATCCGGTGGCCTGGGGCACCTACCTGATCAATTTTGTGTTCTGGGTGGGTATTGCCCATTCGGGTACATTGATTTCCGCCATTTTACACCTGTTCCGGGCCGGATGGCGCAATCCCATTGCCCGGGCAGCAGAGACCATGACCGTTTTTGCAGTCTGCATTGCCGGGCTTTTCCCCTTTATCCATCTGGGCCGCGTCTGGCAGGTCTATTACATGATCCCCTATCCCAATCAGCGACTCCTGTGGCCCAATTTTCTATCCCCGCTGATGTTTGACGTGATTGCCATCAGCACCTATCTGACGGTCAGCTCCCTGTTCTGGTATACGGGCTTGCTGCCGGATTTAGCGGCTATCAGAGACCGATCCGAAGGAACGCGCAAAAAAATATTTACATTTCTTTCCATGGGCTGGACCGGCGCGCATGAGCAGTGGCGGCATTATACCCGCGGCTACCTGTTCTTTGCCGCCCTGGCGACACCCCTGGTCATCTCGGTGCACAGTGTGGTGTCCTGGGATTTTGCACTGGGAATTGTGCCCGGCTGGCATACCACCATTTTTGCACCTTACTTTGTGGCCGGCGCCATCCACTCCGGTTTGGCCATGGTGCTGACGCTCATGATTCCCCTGCGCAAGATTTTCAAATATGAAAATATTATCACCAGAGACGTTCTCGAAAATGTCGCTAAAACCATTGTTTTTACCGGCCTGATCGTCGGCTTTGCCTATGCCACCGAATTTTTTATTGCCTGGTACAGCCACAACGCAGTTGAAATCGAACAATTTCGCTGGCGGGCATCGGGTGACTATCGCTGGGGCTTTTACTTCATGGTCGTGTGCAACACTTTAATTCCGCTACTGTTTTTGTTTAAAAAAATACGGACGACCATCGCAACTCTTTTTATTATCTCGCTGATCGTCAATTTTGGTATGTGGTGGGAACGATTTGTCATCATTGTTGGCGGTGTGGCCCGCGGTTTCGCGCCCTATGCCTGGGGCTTATATGCGCCCACCATAATCGAGTATGGCATTATGCTGGGCAGTTTTTGCCTGTTTTTCTTCTTTTTTGTGTTGTTCGCCAAGCATCTGCCCTCGGTCTCGATGACAGAGATGAAAGAAACCCTTGAACATGGAGGCAGCCATGCAGGGTAAAAAATACATCATGGGGCTTTTTAAAGAAGAAGACCAGGTTGTGTCGACACTCACGGCGCTGAAAGAAAGCGCCTACCAGTTTCAGCAGGTGCATAGCCCGATTCCGAGTCATAAGATCATGGCTGCCCTCGACTTAAAAAAAAGCAGGGTCGGCTGGTTCACCCTGGCCGGCGGCATCCTCGGACTCATCAGTGGATTTGCCCTGGCAGTGTATTGTTCAATCGAGTGGAGATTGATTGTCAGCGGCAAGCCGATCATATCGTTGATTCCGTTTTTCATTGTTGGATTTGAATTTACCATCCTCTTTGCGGTTTTCGGCAATATCATCGGTCTGCTCACGCAAACACGATTGCCCAGCTCTAAGACAATGGCCCATTACGACCCGCGGTGCTCAGGTGAGCATTTTGGTGTGCTGGCAACATGCGAACCCATGCAGCAGGATGGTTTAAAGGATTTTTTTCTGCAAAACGGCGGAGAAGTAAAAGTATTTGATTAAGCGTTACATTTGTTTGATTGGTTAAATTGGTTCTATTGGTTCGCCACATTTTCTGTAGTTCAACCAATTAAACAAATTTAACAAATTCAACAAATTAAACTATATGAAGAATTAAAATGGCACCCAACGAAACAAACACCGCAACATCACAGAAATCGCCAGTCGGCTGGCTATTTGTCGTTCTGTTCATCATCGGGCTGGCGGCATTCATTTACGGCATTATCGGCGATCACCCGGAAAAAGCCTGGCAGACCTACTTGATTAATTTTTTGCTGTGGTCGGCCATCGCTCAGGGAGCGGTTCTGTTTTCAGCGGTGATGCATATGACCAAGGCCCGCTGGAGCGGCCCGCTATCCGCATTATCTGAATCCTTTGCAGCATTTTTCCCACTCTCATTCGTGCTGTTTCTGCTGTTATTTTGGGGACGCACCCACATCTTTCCATGGCTGCATGAGGATCTGCACGGCAAAGAGGTCTGGCTCAATATCCCGTTTCTTTTCACCCGGGATTGCGTCGGGTTGCTGGTGCTCTATGCCATTGGATTCGCCTATCTTTACAATGCATTGCAGCTTCGAGCGGATGCGGACCAGGCGCAGGGCGCATTTCGGCAATTGGTTTACAAGGGCTGGGTCCGCAACCGCCGCAGCCCCGAGCAGGTCAAGAAAAAGATGACCGTCTGGGCCGGGCTTTATATTCTGGCGTTTACGCTGGTGCTGAGCCTGATCGGCTTTGATCTGGTGATGAGCATGGACCCGCACTGGATATCGACCCTCTTCGGGGGATACACCTTTGTCAAGGCTTTCTATCTGGGATTGGGTGCCCTGATCATCCTGGCGGCCATCACCCGGATCAAAAAGGGGGAGGCCTCCGGCTTGGAGCCATCTCATTTCCACGATATCGGCAAACTGTTTTTTGCATTTTGCCTGCTGTGGGCCGACTTTTTCTATGTCCAGCTGACGGTCATCTGGTACGGCAACATACCCGAGGAAACCCACTATGTCATCGAACGCACCGTAACGGTCCCATGGAACACGTTGGCATGGACCATTTTTATCGTCTGTTTCATTATTCCGTTTGTGATTCTTTTAAATAAAAAGGTGAAATCGAAACCGGTATTTATGGTGATTCTATGCAGTGCGATTATCATCGGATTCTGGTTGGAGCACCTACTGCTGCTGGCCCCGGCCTTGAGCCATGATGTTCATTCGTTGCCGTTGAGTGTTTCCGATGGATTGATTACGGTGGGCTTTTTAGGCCTGATGGCCATTGCGGTGCGCTTTTTCTTAAGGCGCTTCCCGGAGTTTTCCAGAGCCATTGAGGTGGGCTCGTCCGGTTAAAAGAACCGATTATTTAACGAGGTATTGAACCCTTGAGTAAGAATGCAATAGCCATTTTAACAACCCTGGGGACCGCTCTGTTTATTGCGGCATTTATCTTCTTTTTCTATACCCCGCCGCAAGCCCGTATCGGGCCGGAGCAGCCCATCCCGTTCAGCCATAATGTTCACAGCGGCGTGAAACAGATCCAGTGCCAGTACTGTCACCCCTACGTGGCCTATTCCAATCAGCCCGGAATACCCCCGGTGGAAAAGTGTTTGCACTGTCATAACTATATTATTGCCAAGCATCCCTGGATACTCAAAGAACATGCGTATTTTAACACCAAAACACCAACGCCCTGGGTAAAAGTCAATTATGTGCCCGAACACGTGCTGTTTAATCACCAGCGCCATATTAACAGCAAGATCGCCTGTCAGGAATGCCACGGTCAGGTGCAGAACCTTCAGAGGCTGCCACAAAAAATTTGGCGCATGAAGGAGTGTATCACGTGTCACCAAAAGAAAAATGCCAATCTCGACTGCTGGCTGGCATGCCATAGTTAAATAGCATAGCGCATGGAGCATAGGGCATAGCGTTTATAAACGGATGTTTTTTCGCTCTGCGCTTTGCGCTCTGCCCTATGCGGAGCGAAGCGAAAATGGGAGAACCAAATTTGTCGACTGCAGAACAAAACTTGCAAACGAACAATGCAACAGCCAAGGCATTCACGTTGACATCCGCATTATGGTTTGCCGCGGCAACCTCTTTTGGCATGATCGGCGCGGGTTATTTGATTGCACCGGACTTTCTGGCCAATGTCGAGTATATCCATTTCGGCCGGGCAAGGCCGATGCATATCAACGCCGTGTTGTTCGGCTTTGTGACGCCCGGACTGTTGGCAGTGGCCTTTTATTATTTTCCTCGATTATTGCGAACCGAACTCTTCAGTCACAAACTCGGTGTGTTCTCAGCGATTTTCTGGAACATCACAGTGGCGGCCGGCATGATCGGCATCAGCCTCGGGTACACCCAGGGACGGGAATATGCTGAATTGCCCTGGCCGGTTGATATTATGGTGGTGATCAGTTTTGCGCTGGTGGTGTTCAACATCCTGATGACCATTTCGCGGCGCAAAGAGCAGATTTTATACGTTTCCATCTGGTACACCACCGCAGCGGTGGTGCTGACATCTCTCACCTATTGCCTGGGCAACGTCATCTGGAAACCGGACACCGGTGCCCTGGTGGGTATTCCGGATGCCATTCTCCTGTGGTTCTACGGCCACAATATTTTCGGGCTTCTATTGACGCCCATGGGACTGGGGGTGGCCTATTATGTGCTGCCGATCGCCACGCGCAGTCCATTATATAGCCACACGTTGTCGCTGCTGGGCTTCTGGTCGCTGATCATCGTTTACACCCACATTGGCACCCATCACCTGCTGCAGGTGCCGGTGCCCACCTGGCTGAAAACCATATCGATTGTCGACAGCATTGCCATGGTGATCCCGGTCATGATCGTACTGATCAATCTGTGGTACACCGTCAAAGGCAAACTGGGGGTGATTCATGCCGACATCGGTGCCAAATTCGTGCTGACCGGCACCATTTATTATTTCTTTGTCAACATCCAGGGCTCGATGATGGCCCTGCCGCATGTTCAGCGCATCACCCACTTCAACAACTGGGTGGTCGGCCATGCGCATATCGGTGTGCTCGGATTTGCCGGCATAATGGCTCTGGGGGGGCTGTATTTCATTTTGCCCAGAATGACGGGCAGGCCCCTGTTCAGCAAATTCCTGGCCGACGTCCAATATTGGTTGGTGCTGATCGGCGTCACCGGGTTTGCGGTCGACCTGACCATTGTCGGGTTAATTCAGGGCAATGCCTGGTACAATGGTGAAGCCCTTTATCGGACGTTACCCATGATTCAACCCTATTACATTATAAGGGCGTCACTGGGGACCTTTATTATGATTGGCGCGTACATCGGATTATACAACGTCATTCGGACGTTATATTTTAATCGTGGAGCTGCAACATGAGAATGACCCCGACTGTCATAATCACGGGCATTCTGGCTTTGCTGGCGGCCATCACTCTGATTGTCGTCTACTGGCCGTACGCCACCCGTGAGACGACACCTTCTGATATTTTTCGGACGCGTACGGCGGTTGAAAACGAGGGTCGCAAGATTTACCTGGAAAACGGGTGCGTTTACTGTCACAGTCAGTCCATTCGGGGCATCGACTGGGGCCACGGGGCCCAACGCATTGCCCAGGCAGGTGATTATATTGCCGATGAACCCGTGGCGCTGGGATCCCAGCGCACCGGTGTGGATCTGTCGCAGGAAGGCGGTGAACACCCCGATGACTGGCACATCGCTCATTTTGTCAACCCCCGCTACACGCGGCCCAGTTCGATCATGCCGCCTTTCGAGTGGCTGGGCAACCAACGCATCGATACGCTGACCCAATACATTCAAAGTCTGGGACTAAAGGATGCCGACCGACGCATGCAGCGCCAGCGCTACTGGAAAAAGGAGGCCATCAAAGCCTATGAAGCCGGACCGGAAGAAAATGTCCGCTGGCTGGCAGAAATCGTTCCGGAGGGATGGCGCATCATACCGAATCCATATCCGACCACCGCGGCCAGCCTGCAACGGGGCCAGAAAATTTATCAGAATTTTTGTATCGGCTGCCACGGTCCCATCGGTGACGGCATGGGGCCGGCCCAGCCCTGGATATACCCGCCGCCGTTGAATTTCACGATTTTAAAGGGCCGAGAAATATCCGGCGGCATCATCTACTATCAACTGATGAACGGCATCACCGGAACCGCCATGCCGTATTTTAAACGCGAGCTGGAATCCCAGAAGATCTGGGAAGTCGGTGATTACGTGGCGGTTTACTTTATCAACCAGAGCGATGCCAATACCGAACCGCGCGGTATAGATTCGGCCTGGGAACCATAACATTAGGCGAAAATGGCCCTTTTTCCGAGGAGCTGTGTTCTCCGCGGGTTTTAGGCCTCGACGTACCAAATGTACGCCTCAACCTAAAACCCTTGTGCGGCCTTGCTCTTCGAAAAAAGTTCCTATTTTCGTAATAATTGCTCAAGGGAATGATTGGCAAAAAAGCAAAAAGATGATCATTACCTATTTAACCAATTAACGAATCAACTATTTAACTAAAAATGTACTATCCTTACTTTATCGCATACATGGCCGCCGGTTTTGTCATCAGCCTGGTGGTGTTTTTCTGGGCCCTGAACAGCGGTCAATTCAAAGATCAGCAGCGGGCGCGCTTCTTGCCGCTGCAAAATGATCTGCTGGACAAACCGGCAAACATACCGCGATTCGCACGCCTGCAAACCGCTGCGCTGTTTACGCTGGTCTGCTTATGCCTGGCAAGCGCGGTGGCGGTGGTGATCTTTTCCCTGATTAAAGGCCTGAAATAGGGAAAAGAACCCAATTTAGAGCACTTTAAAGGAAACCGGTTATGAGATATTTTCAATTACTGGGCATTCAGCATTTTGTCATGTATCTGTTTCCGGCGCTGGCAACGATCGTGCTGTTCATCATCGGTCTGGGCTATTACTATATTCGTCGTAAAGACTCGGAAGAACGCATGACCCGCATCATCGAGCAATATCCCGGTGGGATTCAAGGCCGCAACGCGCCGTTTCCATTGTTTGTGATTCTCATTCTTGTCGGAACCATCATCTGGTCACTGGCATACATTGTCTTGATTGGCGTTTTAGGAGTAAAAATCTGATGGAGCACCCGGACAACCAGACATCCGCTTTCAAAACCTGGCTGTTAATTCTTTTTTTTGTCGCCATCGTGGTATTCCAGGGCTGGCTGGCATTTACCGTAATAGGTGATCTTGGCCAGCCCGATTGGGACTATCGGCCGATCGAAGACGTCCCCGGGGAATCTGCCTATGCGATCTACGATCCCTATTATCCGCTGCCCTATGCCCAGCATGTGCTCAAAGAGCAGGGTCAGGAAGAAAACCCAAAGCATTTGTACGTGATCCCTTTTGACGGTGTTGAATAGATGAAAAAAATAATAGGATTATTTAGCGTCGCTGCCATTCTCATTCTGGCGATTTACAACGCCCTAATCTATTATGACAACAACTTCCGCTATGGCCGCATGCGTGAAACGCCGGCCGTGCGACCTTACGAAGAGCCGTTGCTGGTCGAGGAAGCTGGTCTGGTTCCGATCAATGGGGGTGAAGCCATCTACCGCGTATCGGCCGGGATCGATCTGAACCCCCCCCTCAATATGGCGCAACCGGCCGTCATTGACAGAGGAAAAGCCGTCTACCGCATCTACTGCGCTCAGTGCCATGGTTATAATTACGATGGCAAGGGTACCGTGGGGCAGAGTTTTGCCCCTCTGCCGACCGATCTGCGCAGCGCCAAAGTCCAGGACAGCCCTGCGGGTGTGCTTTTCAAATCCATCAGCTACGGCGTCCCCGATGGCCGACAGCCTCCCTTGCATACGACCATCGGCGTTGAAGACCGCTGGAAGGTCGTTGCCTACGTCAAATCCCTTGGCACGCGTGAATAAATCTCCGCACAACCCAAAAACCATCTCCCAAACATGCGACCTGTGTGGCCTTTCTTTGCGAGCCGGCACGGCTGCCGCCGTTATATCCGGCAAATCCCATGCATTTTGCTGCAACGGCTGCCGGCAGGTGTTCACCATCCTGATGGAAGCCACGGATTCGCCGAATCCTGAAACATTTCGAGAAACCGAACTGTTCCAGCAATGCCGGGCCAGGGGCATTATCCCCGGCTGTGAAGAAGAACTCACCGAGGTGACGCGTGACACCGGCTCCGGGGCCGACAGCACCCGTCCAGGTGCCGCCATGAGGTCTGCAACGGATGCCGGGAAGAACGTTCTGACGCTCAAGCTGCGGGTCAGCAACATGTGGTGTCCGGCCTGCGCCTGGGTCATCGACCAATCCTTGAAAAAAACCCCGGGGGTTGTCGATTCGGCCTGTAATTTTTCCACAGACCGGCTCCAGGTGGTTTACGACCCCATCAGGGTCTCTCCTGATCAGGTCATTGCAAGCATCGGCAAACTCGGATACCGAGCAGCTGCGGCCGGTGAATCCGGAAAAACAAAAGAATCCCACCGGGAATTTGTGCGATTTGCCGTCTCGGCTTTTTTGACCATGAATGTGATGATGTTGTCCTTTGCGCTGTACACAGGGTTTTTTACAAGTTTTTCGGCTGAAAATGCAGCCAAGATATCCTGGCCCATGTTTGTCATGGCAACCGCCGTTCTGGTCTACGGTGGATATGATTTTTATAAAAAAGCCTGGGCGGGTTTGCGCAATGCAGCCTTCAGCATGGAAACACTTATCATAATCGGAGCGCTGAGCGCCTATTTTTACAGCACCTTCAACCTAATTAACGGAAGCATCCATCTTTACTATGACACCGCCGCGATGCTGATCACCCTGGTATTACTGGGCAAAATACTGGAGCGTCGGGCCAAAAGAAAAGTTCTGGTGGATCTGGAATATTTCTTTGCGCTGATGCCCACCAAGGTCAGGATCTGCAGCCGCGATTTACCCGACGGCCGTTATGTAGCCATCGAACAGCTTGCGCCCGGTGACCGCTTTCGCGTCGCCGAAACTGAAATTATACCCGCCGATGGACGCATCCTGACGGGCAGCGGTACAGTGGATGAATCTTCGCTGACCGGCGAACCCGTGCCCGTCTCCAAAAAACCCGGTGATTTTATCAGAAGCGGGACCCGGGTCCAGCAGGGCGAATTTAAAGTCACCGCCGAAAAGGTCGGCCATGACGCCACCCTGGGGCAGATGATGCAGATCATTGAAAAAACGCTGCTGACCAAATTGCCCATCGAGGGCAAAACCGATATTATCTTGCAGTGGTTCGTTCCCGTCATTCTAATGCTTGCGGCAGCCACCGGCTTAATATGCAGCCTCAGCGGTATAACGGTGGAAGCATCAATCCTGCGAGCCGTGACCGTTATGGTCATCTCCTGCCCCTGCGCGCTGGGAATTGCCATTCCCCTGGCCCGGGTGGCCGGGATATCGATTGCCGGGAAAAAAGGGATTCTGGTACGGGATTTTGCGGCTTTTGACGTGGCGCAAGGCGTAAGTGTTTTCATATTTGACAAAACCGGTACCGTCACGCACGGCAACTGGACCCTGCAGGAAATTGTCACGCTGGGTCCCCATGGCAAAGACCGCGTGCTTAATCTGGCGGCCGGTCTTGAAAAAAATTCAGACCATTTTATCGCTCAGGAAATTCTGCGCCAGGCCCAAAAAAGAAATATTCAGCCGGCCAAAATCGATGATATTCAAGCGGCCGAAAACGGCGTATCAGGCAATTTTGAAGGCCACATTTTAAAGATCGGCTCACCGGGTTTTATGGGGGACACAATCGCCGACTTTAAAAAAGGATCTCATTTCAGTTGCTTACAGCAGGCATCAACAGATTCATATGTGTTTATGGCTATCGGCGATCAGCCGGCCGCTATTTTTGTTTTTGGAGACACCATTCGCGAGAGCACCAGAACGACAGTTGCAAGATTGCAGCATCGCGGGATAAGGACCCAGCTGGTTTCCGGTGACGGAAACGAGACAACGCTTGCAATT
>Ga0265303_10000189_pt1 | contig 31582 bp, 27 predicted proteins | sample Helome_2_FD_192494 | JGI IMG/M metagenome (GOLD analysis project Ga0265303, IMG submission 192494) | Marine sediment microbial communities from subtidal zone of North Sea - Hel_20160317 (Illumina Assembly) | ecosystem: Environmental > Aquatic > Marine > Subtidal zone > Sediment ... | reverse complement strand
TGGATGCCGGCGTTATTCGCCATTGGCTGGAGCGGTTCAAGTGCCTGGTGTCGGATGGGACCATCCGCTATTTGCGGTTTCAATTACGTGCCCGTGATTGAATTCTACCTGGCTACACTTCTGATTCAGGCCAATTCCCACGCCCGGCGCTCAGCCGGTGTTACCAAGTGACCCACTCTCACACCAGGTATGGACCTGTCACCCATTTCGCCTATACTGAATTCAAATGATAAAACAAATTCACGACCAGTCAGATATCCAGACTCAAGTATTGAATCAGCCGGTGACCTTTTCGCAGGCGGCTGGAATTCGTGTTTGCCCGATAAATCCCGGTAAGCCGGCTCCATCCGGATGCGCGGCATGACAAAACCGACAAAACATGCATTGATCGTGGGTATTAATAAATACCTGCACATGAAGAAGAAATATCAGCTGAGTGGGTGCGTCAACGATGCGAAGCTCATGAGAAATATACTGATTAGCAAGTTTAACTTTGATCCGGAAAATATCGTTGCCCTTTACGATGAGGCTGCGACCCGCGATTCCATTCTGGCGGAAATGAATCGACTGGCTTCCAGAATAGAACAAGACGATATCGTGGTCTTTCATTACAGTGGACACGGCGATCGTTGCATTACCAAGGCTGAATCGACGGAAGGCAGCGGTAAGGACAGCTGTATTTTACCTACTGATGACTCCGAGCGATCAGCCGAGGGGAAACAGATATACAGAGAAATTCGGGATGATCAGTTCAGGGACTGGCTGCAAATACTAGCCAACAAGACCCGCTATACCACGCTGATTTTTGATGCTTGCCATTCGGGAACCATGACCCGTGGTGGCGCAGGTTCGACCAGGGTCCGCACCGTGCCGGATCATGTCCGCCAGCAGACGGTGGAATCCAGTCGTTCCACGCCTGATGGCGCCAAAAGAAACTCCACAGGGGAGAAGCCAGCTGCTGGTGGCTGGCTGGCTCTTAGCGATAACTATGTCGTCATCTCCGGTTGCCGGGACATGCAACGATCCAAGGAAAGAACCTTTGTCCGGGACGGCGAAAAAGTCAGGCATGGCGCACTGACTTACAATCTGTCGCGCGCCATGTCGCGGGCGAAACCCGGCACGACGTACAGAGACGTTTTTGAATCAACCTGTTCAGGCGTGATTTCACAGGTTTCAAGCCAAAATCCGCAGATCGAGGGTGCAATTGACCGCGAACTGCTGGGGGTCAGGGATATTGAGCCTCTGCGCTACATTCCCGTCAAAAGTGTAGATAGAGACAAACTGACATTGGATGGCGGTGCCGCCCATGGTCTTCGGCGTGGCTCCAAATGGGCGATCTATCCCCCGGGCACCAAGCAGGCAGACAACAACGATAAGATTGGGGTCTTGCAGATCAGCCAGGTTGGAGCTTTATCGTCAGCCGCTGTGATTATTGAAGGCCAGGGGCAGGTGGTGGAAAACGCCAGGTGTGTCGAGATCGAAGCCATTGATGTCACCGATCCATTACTGGTGGACCTCAGCGAACTCGAAAGGAAAAGCAGGGCCATAATCGAACCTGCTATCAGGCAGTCCGGATTGCTGGCTGTGGCGAATACACTGGATGAAGCAGACATACGAGCGAACGTAATTGAGTCAGCCAGTTCCCTTCCCGTTAACATCTCGAGCAGGAAGAAGGCGCGTGTCAACGGACCGACCTTTGCGTTTTTCGAGGATGAAGATACCCTGTGTATGCCATTGCATCCGGTGAAAGAGCCAGGGGTTTCCAAAGTCTTGCTGCGCAATTTGGAAAAGATCGCAAAGTTTCGGAATTTGCTCCGGCTGGATAATCCCAATCCAACGCTGAACGTGGAATTCAATCTTTATAAACGGACCCCGGATGACAAACTGGAATTGGCTAACGGCGGGATTTTCGAGTTCCGGGAAGATGACGCCATGGTCCTTGAGATCAAGAATAATGAAAAAGTGAGATCGGTGTTTTGCAGCATTGTCTGGTTCAGTGCCACCGGGGAAATAATGCATTTTTGGCCTCATCGAAGATCAAGCGAGGAGCTCGTGCCAGGCCAAGTGGTACGCATTGGCGACCTCGAGAACAAGCTGTGGGCCAGGCTGGGAGATGACTATCTCGCCGATGTTGGAAGTGAAACCTGCAAGGCAATTTTCTCCACCAGGGAATCCGATTTCCGTTGGCTCAATCAGGAGGGAATGCGATCCAGTAGTTCTGCTAACTCTGGTGTGACTGCAGTTGATACAGTTCTCAATGGCTCGAACCCTGCAGCGGCCACAGAACCAAGCCGGGATGACGCAGAGCCACCGCCAGATGACTGGGACGCAATTAATCGAAGTTTTGTACTTACACGTACTTCATCCTGAACAGCGAAAATGTCTTCTGAACTTCCCATTGTATTTCTCGCCTTCGCCAATTCTTTGGATGATCATCTGGCTAAGCTGAAAGACGAGAGCCGAGATATTTTCCGGGCGTTGCAGCCTTTACAAAAAGAAAACAGGATAGACATTCACCGTGAGGAAAGCTCCGAGTTCGATGAACTCTACCAGGACCTCCTCGCTTATGACGACCGGATCGTCATTTTCCATTACGGCGGGCACGCCGATGGCGCAACGCTGACGCTGGAAGGCGGAGCGGGTGCTGCAGGTGGAATCGCCGGATTACTGGGTCAGCAATCCAGCCTCAAACTGGTGTTTCTGAACGGATGTGCCACCAAAGATCAAGTCAGGTTGCTGCACGCGGCTGGAGTTCCTGCGGTCATCGCAACCTCAGTAAAAATCAATGATGGCCGGGCAACCCAGTTTTCGACTGCCTTTTATTCGGCTCTGGCGGAGGGTAGCAGTATTTTGGCTGCTTTCGAATCGGCCAGCAATTATATCGAAGGAAAATTCGGCTCCGACGGCAGTTCCGGCATATCAATCAATCGTTTCCCGGTGCATGACTTTGAGGAGGAAGACGCGGCTCCCGGAGTCTTTGAATGGGCGCTTTATCTGAACAGGAACACGACCCAGGACCTCGAACAATGGCGTTTACCCGAGGCGCGCGAGGATTGGCGCGTGCAGCTCGAGGATACACGCGGCCCGCTCAGAGATCTCGACGGCAATCCACAGTTGATTGAACGTCGATCGCGTTTCCGCACCATGGATGCTATTCGTTGCACAACGTGCGGCACAATAAGTTCCATTGCGAGCGACAGTACAAGCAAATGCCCTATATGCGGTTCCGATGAAGTAGAGGTCGAAACTGCAAGTACTCAAATTACAGATCAGGTCTTACCCTTTCTGATTGATGAAAACGATGCGCGCAAGCGCGTGCTTGAAAGTGTCGGCGCCGAATCGTCGCAGGCCATTCGCCTGGCCCAGGTGTTCTTACCTTACTGGGCATTTAGTGTGGATACTCGTACAACCCTTGAGGCTGAGCGCGGAGTGAACCGTGCGCTGGCTGAAGTTGCGCCTAAACTTGAATGGGAGAGCGTCAAGGAGACGATTGAGCTGGGGTTCGAAGCGTATCTCACGCTGGCCGCTACCGTGCCTTCCGGCGGCGCTGTCGCGGCAGGGGACTGGTATTGGGAACTGGATAGGGCAGAGTCGCCAGAAGGCGTACCCGAAGATAAGGCCAGCATTCCCCTGGATGTCCCGATCGATTTGGCGTTCCAGCAGTTCACCGAGCACTTTGACCGCGAACTCGAAGCCGAGGTTGCTGAGCTGGTCGGCGGCCATCAGCAAAAAAATATTTCCACCGACACCCGCTACCGCAAGGTTTCCGCACAATCCTTTTTGCTGCCGCATTGGTTTGCAACGGTAAATCTCGAAGAGGGACAAACAGGCCTGCTGGTCAACGGACAAACCGGCGCCGTGCGCCAGTTACAACTGCCGGGAACGGTTCAATTATCCAATGGGAGCCAAGCAAACATGGCAAAACGTACCTACGAACCAAACGAACAGCAACCGGGTTCTTCCCGCGCAATATCCGTATTCAGCGGTGCCGGTATTGGTCTCATGGTTGGCGCCATGCTTGGACTGGCAATGTCCCCGACCGTTGCGACATTTGTCGGGGCAATTGGGGCGGTCCTTGCAGCACTGTTGGGGCTGAACGATCGACATTTCAGTTTTAACAAAGGCCTGAGAATCGGTGCATTCGGTTTATTTGCACTGGCAGGTGTCGCGGCCGGAATGTACGCCAAAGAATACAGGGTATTCGCTCCCAGTCTCCTGGAGCAGAAACAAAAGATGCTGGATGCCGGATTTTCGGAATGCCAGGCCCAGGACCTTTTATCAGGTCTGTCCCTGCGTGTGTTGCCACCGGATAATCACGAGCACCTCAATGAGCGCAAGAAGGCATTTATGGACGCGGGTTTCTCGCGATGCCAGGCGCTTCATCTGCTGGCGGGGCGACCTGCCGCCACGGGAAATCCGTCCGCTGAGGATGGCAGAGGACAAAAAATTGCCGCAACTGATAGAGCTCTGGAGGCATCTGGCCTGATGGCGACCAAGGTTGAATTTACCGCTTGTGGAAAATTAAAGGGACTCCCTTACCCTGCCGAGCACCCGTATGAAAAGGTACACGAGCAGTTTGTTTCCCACAAAAAAAATTGGGCGGCTTATGCCGAATCTGTCTTCAGCAGCAATATGAGCGACAAGGAAAAAAGGGAGCTACTGTATGCTGCGAGGTTTGCTGTATGCTTGGAAAAAGTTCAGCTAACCAAGTTGGAATGCAAGAATTTGAATTTTGTAGCATCGAAATCCGGTGCTGAGGATACTGAACTGCTGACCGCATTCGGAGAGATTGATGATCTTAAGCCAGTTCGTGATAGGGTGACGCAGAATATCAATTCCCCATCTAATCAAGAATTGGCGCTAAAATTGTTGCTCACCAAGGCTCTTTGTCAGGATTCCTGAGCATGAGTTGTTTCTGCAAATTAAGTACTCAAATAATTAGGAAGTAGCTATGTCTAAGCGCTTTTATATTAAATTTTGCAAACTTTTTTTTGCAAACGGTGCATTCGTGTTGATTGCCCTGTTCGGGAGCAACAACATAAATGCGCAATTAAGCAAAACCGACATTATTAAAGTGCAAGCAAAGGGAAGCGGCACCTCAGGTCAGGCTGCAACCGGGTTTCTTTGGCAGAATAGCAGTCAGGTTGTTACCTCTTTGCACGCTGTTCTTCATAGCCGAGTACAAGGCGGCACCATAGAGGTTTCATGCAATGGCGACTGGACGACCGCGAGAGTAGAAAAAGTTCTGAAAAAGGCCGATCTTGTACTACTCAAGACGACCGAACCAATCGATGGTTGCACTGTTTTCAAAGACAAGTTTCCAAAATGCGAAAAGCCAGATAATGTAAAACCCAATCCCGGTACCGAGTTGTTTGCTGCGGGTTTCAAAGGCATCGCTACAACGGCTACTGAGAGAAACCTGGTAAAAGCCAAGGCTTTAGGTCCGGAAACTCTCGAAGGCCTTGTATCCGAGCAGAAAACAAAGGATGCCATCGAAAAGCTCCAATTTCCAAAAATGAACCTCGACATTTATCTGGTCAAGGGGGATGGGCTCGGCGGAGGGTACTCCGGGGGGCCGGTGGTCGACAAGGACCGCAAATTGCTGGCGGTTGTCGATGGTGGCATGGACAAGGGGGCAACAGACTACAACTGGCTGGTTCCGGCTAAGTATCTGAACTGTCTGCTTGACTCGCAAGTTAAGGTTTTACCCAAGGTTGATCTGGCACTGCTCGATGCTCACTTTTCCGCCGGCTTGCTGGTGCCAACCGAAATAATCTATACACCGCAGACAGGGCAACAAACCGGGAGCAAATACCATTTCGTCAAGACTAAAACCAAGAGGCTCGATGACATTGTCAATACAGCAGATCCAAGAATCGCAGAGAGTATCCAGGATATTTTGAATGCACACGAACAGGCGGCGGGCGCAAATGCGATAAATGAGCTTTCTTTCGATTTTTTTCAGGACACCGATCGTAACCTGATTATTGCGGTGCCAACTGGCCAGGGTTTGATAGACGGACTCTTAAAGGAGCCTCCCTATACTCACCTTTTGCGTTCGGATGACAAATACGGTGATGGTTTCATTGAGTATCGAGAATATGTTCCTGCTGCCGATGGTTCACAGATTGTAGCGATCGCAAACGACTTTGAAGAATTCTTTCCCGATCAAGAAGGCTACTTTGATGCTTTCATTGATGAAACAATCCGTCATTGCAATAAGGATCAAAATCAAGATTGTAGCGTGGATGCACCAACAATATGGATCACGAAATTTTCCAAAGAGAACAAGGTTTTGACTTTTGGTGTTTATGTGGAATCGAGGGGAGAAAATCCTGACTATTATGATTATTACAATGTGACTGTGCGAAACGATACCGTATTTGAAGCATACGCCTATATTCCCATCTTGGAAGGTGAAGGTCTGTTTCAATGCGATTCGTGGGATGAAGGATGCGAGGATAAAAGACTGGCTCTGTTACAAATGTCGCAATTGGTGGCTGCAAATTTGACGACATTTGCTCGCGATTGACCGAGCCCAGTAAAAAAACTTTAGAGTGAAATAAGGAAGCAGTCCCTGTTTTTCTTGGTGTGAGTCTATCTGATCACTGTCGCCTTACTTTGTTGCCAAGAGCCTAATCAGGCAAGGCATCCGGGGGCTCGACCAACACATCAAAACGCGGATTTCCACGTAAGGATTTGAGATCCGGGTCAGTCGCAATGTAGAAACGAAAAGTTGGTTCACGCTCGATCACTTCTTCCAGGGCGAGCAGTGTGGCTTCTTCATCACCCAGTTGGTGCCAGACTTGTGCGGCAATTAACAGGGCATCGGGGTCACGGCCTGAAACGACCAATTGTGAATCAGCCAGCTCAACCGCTTTTTCCGCCTGACCCGAGTGAACGTGGTAAGTGGCCAGCAAGCCACTGGTACGCCAGTCCTGGTCGTTGATTTCCAGCATGGATTCAGCCAGCCGAATGGCAGTGGCGAAAGCTTTGCCTGACCGCTCATTTTCACCACCCATCAAGCGATACGAGTCAGCCAGGCGGCCCCAGGCACGGTGATCGTTGGGTGCAAGTTCGGTTGCTTTGAGCTGCATTTCCGCCGAAGCGGCAAATTCACCATCATAAAAATATTGCAGCCCGCGATTGGTGTAAGCGGTGCGTGTCGGCTCAATTTCCAGTGCCCGGTCCCAGGCGACTTTGGCTGCATCATATTGTTGCAGGCTGAAATAGGCCGTACCCAGGTTATTCCAGGCAGCCGCTTGCTGCGGGATCAACTCCACCACCCGCAATGCATATTTGACGGCGCGCTCATATCGATCTTCCTGGTCATCGTAATTCCGGTAGTAAGAAAACAGGGTTTCCAGGGTCGGCCAGTGATCGGGTTGCAGGGCCTCGGCCTGGTGCAATACCGTTCGTGCTTCCTGAATCTCCCCCTGGAAGGCAAGCACCAGCCCCAACTCGATCATTGCCTCGACATTTTCGGGTTCCACATCCAGGGCCATTCGTTGTTCACTCTCGGCCAGCGCGTAATTCCCGTGGTTGCGGAACAACTTACCCAGAGAGATATGCACTTCTGCCTGGTCAGGGTCGATATCAAGCGCTTGCTGACAAGTGGATTCGGCCGATTCAAAATGACTGGTGTTACTGGTCATAAAATACCGGCGCAATTGTGTCTCGCAAAGTCCGGCATAGGCGCCGGCGAAAGCGTCGTCCAGAAGAACCGCACTTTCGAAGTGCCGGGTGGCATCATCCAGTGCAGCGGCATTGCGGCCCAACAGACTTTGCCGGCCCTTGAGATAGGACTCGTATGCAGCAAGGCTGGTTGTTGGCACCACATCCAGGCGGCTTTCATCCGCCTTGGAAAGCTCAGCATCCAATTCGGTTGCTATGGCGCGGGCGATTTCGCTTTGAATGGCGAACAGATTTTCAGTGGTCAACTCTCGGTCGAAGGTCTCTGCCCACACATGTTCGTCTTTTCCGGCATCTATCAACTGTGCGGTCACCCGGATGTTCTTTCCTGCTCGTTGCACCGCACCTTCCAGAACATAGCCTACCTTCAATTCGTGACTGATTTCGGGAATGCTCTTTTCGGTGTCACGATAACGCATGACCGAAGTGCGAGAGACCAGTCTGAAGGATCTGATTTTAGTCAGAAGGGTTAGCAGATCGTCGTGAATTCCGTCCACAAAATACACATCTTCTGCCCGGTTACTGCGGTTGATGAAAGGCAGTACCGCCAGCGAGCCATCATTTGCGCCAGGGTTAACATTTGCCGTCGGGATTTCCAAAAGTGGACTGTCAGTCCAGACAAACCTGTCCAAAGCAAACAGCAGCACTGCGGCGCATAACATACTGATGATAATCGCGTTGAGATAAGGCTTGATAATCTCGTTTTGCGTGTAATCCAGCGGCAGGTCTTCGTTCCGTACCAGGCCCCTGGGTGTCAATTCAAAGAACCAGGACAGAATCAATGCAATCGGGAAGCCCACCGCCAGCAGAATAATAATGGTTCTGAAAATCCAGCCCGGGGCGTCAAAAGCATCGAGCATCAGGCCGGCCACCTGCACCAGAAGCCACCACACCACCGTGTAAGCCACACCTGCGCGTAGAACGTTACGCCGCTGAATTTCTTTAAACAGGTGCATAGACGGTGCCTCCGGGGGGCAGGCTGTTTATTTGAGCATTAGTATTCACTGGGTTCAGATTATTTATTAGTCTCTTGGTTTTTGGTGAATCCAGCGCCTTGCGTGGGGATTATAGCCGACCACAGGTTCCTTAGATAATCAGACAAGTCGCATTTTCCATTCAGCCGGACTATGCTTTTGTCAGTCGTCCGTAAAAAACGAGGAGCCAGGAATGACAGTACAGGAAACCCCAAGACCGGGACCAGACCAGGATACACCCCGGCCAGCACCGGATCAGGATACACCCCGGCCAGGACCGGATCAGGATACACCCCGGCCAGGACCGGATCAGGATACACCCCGGCCAGGACCGGATCAGGATACACCCCGGCCAGGACCGGATCAGGATACGCCCCGGTAGAGATCACCGTCGTGGATTGCCGATTTCACCAGAGTGGCCGGATACATTTTCTTTAATAGCGAAGAGTGTATCCGGCCTCTTTGAGGAAGACTTTCAAGACACCGGGCTGACGAATCAGCCGGTCAAGGTCATCAACATGCGAATGGCCGTTGTCACGCTCAGATTTGATACAGGTATGAGGTAAGTCGTCATGAAGAATTGGCATTTCCTGATGGTCGTTGTCTTTTTGTTGTCCAGCTGCGAGGGCAGGCAGGAGAGCAGGCAGGCAGAGTTCGTCCCGGAAGCCAGTCAACAAACTACAGAAGCAATACAGGATCTTTCTGAGCGTCTGGGTATCCCGTCTGGTAAAGTCCAGGCTGTCTCGGAAGAAAAAGTTACCTGGCGCAACAGCAGCCTGGGATGCCCGAAAGAGGGCATGATGTATACGCAGGCCCTGGTTGAGGGGACACTGATCGTACTGCGGGTTGAGGGCCGGGACTACCCGTACCATTCAGGCCAGGGGCGTGCGCCATTTTATTGCGAAAATCCTGTGGGTCCCGCGTCTAAGTCTGCCGCGGACTAAGTTTTCCGTTACAGTAAAACCGCTCCACCACAACAAGGTCCCTGACATGAACAAGTTCACCTCTATAAAACTCGCATTTATTCTGGCTTTTGCAGTTACCGCCTGTGATTCCGGCACATCCACGCCTGCCGGCAACGTGGAAACGGCACAGACGCCGCCGCCGGCAGCGGAACCCCTCGTGGTCGAAGCCCCGCCGCTGATCGAGCGGAGCGTTCTGTTCGGCAATCCCATGCGTTTCCAGGGCAGGCTGAGCCCTGACGGCAACCTCATGAGCTTTCGCGCGCCGCTGGACGGCGTGATGAACCTGTGGGTGGGTGACCGGGGAGATTTTTCCAGCATCCGGGCCATCACCAGCGACACGGGTCGCGGTATCCCCTCGCACTTCTGGGCCCTGGACAGTCAGCACGTGCTTTACATCCAGGATCAGGGCGGTGACGAGAACTGGCATCTCTACAGTGTCGATCTGGCCAGCGGAGAAATCATTGACCTTTCGCCTTACGCGGGCACCCAGGCCCAGGTGATAGCCCAGAGCGAGAAAGCGCCGGGCGTGGTGATTGTCGGCATGAACGACCGCGACCCGCAGTGGCACGACGTTTACCGGGTTGACCTCGCCACGGGCGAGCGCAGCCTGCTGGCCCAGAACGACGGCTTTGCCCAGATTTTGGTGGACAATGACCTCAATGTGCGCCTGGCGATGAAGCCTCAACAGGACGGCGGAATGCAGGCCCAGATCCTGGCGGAAGACGGCTGGGCACCACTTTTCGATATCCCGTTTGAAGATGCCCAGACCACGGTGCTGCTGGGTTTTGATGCGGAAAACGAAGGCATTTATCTGCTCGACAGCCGCGGCCGCGACACTGCCGCCCTGCTACATATGAATCTGGACGACCAGGCTACAAAGGTTATTGCCGAGGCCGACCAGGCGGATATTTCCAGCGTGCTGATCGACCCGCGTTCGCACCAGCCGTTCGCCTACGCGATCGACCTGATCCGGCCGGAATGGAAAGCCATACACCTGGAATACAAAGACGTCATCGAGAAGTTCAACAGCCAGTTGCCGGGTGGTTCGAATGTATTGGCCCAGTCGCTCGATAACCGGTTCTGGACGGTGTACACAGATGACAGCGACCAATCCCCGGTATACAAGGTTTTCGATGCCGAGCAGGCTGAACTGGGCGAACTTTTCGTCACCAACCCGAAGCTCAACGACCAGGTTCTGGCAAAAATGCACGGCGTGGTCATCCCCTCGCGCGACGGCAAGGACCTGGTGTCCTACCTGACCCTGCCAGTGGAGTCCGATCCGGATGGGAATGGGCGGCCGGCAAGCCCGGTGCCGATGGTCCTGCTGGTTCACGGCGGCCCCTGGGGCCGGGATGCTTACGGTTATTCGCCAACCGTGCAGTGGCTGGCCAACCGGGGTTACGCCGTATTGCAGATCAATTTCCGTTCCTCCACCGGCTTCGGCAAGGCATTCCTGAACGCGGGTAACGAGGAATGGGCCGGCGCCATGCACAACGACCTGCTCGACGGCAAGAACTGGGCGGTCGAACAGGGTGTCACGACAGCCGACAAGGTCGCCATCATGGGCGGGAGTTACGGTGGCTATGCAACGCTGGTCGGATTGACCTTCACGCCCGACGAATTCGCCTGTGGCGTCGACATTGTCGGGCCGTCCAACCTGGCGACCCTGCTCGGCTCGATTCCACCCTACTGGGAGTCCTATCGGCAGATATTCGCCAATGCGATCGGTGATCCGGAAACCGAAAAGGGACAGTCATTGTTGAAAGACCGGTCACCGCTGACTCACGTCGGGAACATTTCCAAGCCACTGCTGATCGGCCAGGGCGCCAATGATCCGCGGGTCAAGCAGGCCGAGTCCGACCAGATCGTCGAGGCGATGAAGGCCAATGACATCCCGGTGACTTACGTGCTCTACCCGGACGAGGGCCACGGTTTTCAGAAACCGGAGAACAACCTGTCCTTCTTTGCCGTGGCGGAAGCGTTCCTGGCCGAGTGCCAGGGCGGCCGTTACCAGGAGTTGGGTAATGACTTCGCCAACTCCAGTATCCAGATACCGCACGGCGCGGAATTTGTGCCCGGCATCGCAGGCCAGTTGGGCGGAGAGTGATTTCGTAAACCTGAATCAGGGTGTAACAGTGCGGATCAATCAGGAGACCTTGCCAGGGCCAGCAACTTCATTAGCGCCAGTAGCACCAGGATCACGATGGCGGTCATGCGGAAGCGGGGATCTGCCCGCAGTGCAATTTTTGGTTTGGCGCGCTGGTAGCAGGGCTCCTGCGACAAATTAATCTTTCTTAGCCCCGACTAACATCGCCCAGGTGGCAAAATCGTCGCTAAAGTCTTCGAACCGGTGTTCCACGCCGGCCGGCACAAACATGACGTCGCCCGGTTTGAACGGATTTCGATCCTCGCCGTTTCTGAAATACCCGGTGCCTGATATGACAAAGTAGACTTCGTCGCACCAATGCGGTTGCTGTGGATCATGACCACGTGGTTGATAGATTTCAATTTCGAGCGAACCACATTTGAACAGACCCTGCCATGTATCTATAGTCTCGCTGTGCAACTGACGCAGCGCCCATTTAGAATCTATATGGTGCTTTGTGGGATAAGGCTGAGTCACACCGTCTCGTGGCGAATTAAAGCTGGCAATCCATCCAATGATTGCCTCAGTTGACAGTCTCTTGCTTTCAATTCCACCATTTTCTTTACTTCCACTAGTATCGATTGACATGTTAATAAGGACCCCCTGGCCATTTGTGCTCGGGCATATTCCCACATTTAGTATATGCAATCCGGGCCGAATAAACGTCGATTTGACCCCAAAACATTGTTACAACTTGTTACACAGGAAAGCGCTGCAAAGCAGGGCAGGGCGGCTCAATCAGGAGACCTCGCCAGGGCGAGCAACTTCATTAGCGCCAGCAGCAACAGCCCTGCAAACCAGTTATGGGCCACGGCCAGCGTGATGGGGACGCCCTGCAGGATGGCGCTGATACCTATCAGGAACTCACCGGCCAGCAGCACCAGGATCACGATGGCGGTCATGCGGAAGCGGGGATCTGCCCGCAGTGCAGCCACTGCCGCCATGAGAATGACGATTACAGTGAACAGCGATCCCAGGCGGTGGGTTTTGTGGATGGCCAGCCGTTCTTCACCTCCGATCGCCTGCCCGCTAATGGTGACCTGATGATGACGGGACAGGTCGAGCGCTTTGCCCAGGGAACTCCCTGGCCACCAGCTGCCGTGGCAGTCGGGCAGGGTCTGGCAGGATGTGGCGGCGAAATTGGCGCTGGTCAGGCCGCCCAGCAGAATCTGGATAGCCAGGACAGACACGGCGGCCACGATCAGGATTCTAAAGGCTTTGCTGCCGCCCTGGCGGTCCCCGGAACTGAACACCAACCAGCCCAGTAAACCCAGCATGCAGAAACCACCCGCGAGATTTCCCATCACCACGGCAGGGTCGTGCAGGCTGCCCGAACGGATCCCCAGCACCGCCAGGTAAACTGTCAGGGCCAGTAATGCAAACGAAGCGAGTCGCTGTTTCTTTGCGCGCATGGACAGGAAGGTCATGAACACGACCAGCAAGCCCAGTACACTGGCCACCAGGCGGTGCAACGGGGTCGCCCAGGACAACGGCTGGTTACGTTGTTCCAGCAGTTGCTGGTAGGCATCTGCGGACTCGACCGGCTGGGAGATTTCGGGCACTTCCCCGATGCGCCCGTAACAGGCCGGCCAGTCGGCACAGCCAATACCGGAATGCGCTAATCTGAGGTAAGCGCTCAGCGATACCAGGATGATCACCAGTACCAGGGAAGTTTTTGCAAGAATACTCATCATATAATAGTGCAGGGCAGGCGGCTGCCTCAGTCCTTTATCCTTTCCAGGTAGTCCGCTTCACCCCTGACCAGCCGCACATGATTCGGCGTTTCTTTCCATTCCACCCGGTCCAGCCCGTTTCCGAACCCCCATAGCCAGGCGGTGTTCCAATGGAACTGGTAGTCGTTGGATGACCAGTAGTCGCCGGGCTGCGTGTGCGGGAAGTAAACGGTATTGATGCTCGGAGGCTTGGCATTTTTCCGTGGATCGCTGATCGAGCCCAGTTCGTCCCGGGTGGGCATGCGCCAGTCGTTATACCCGCAGTGACCCGCTTCGTTGAAAGCGGCCACGAACGCATGGGTATCACAATCGCTGCCGGAGCAGGCGCCACCATTCGGTTTGCCCCGGTAATCCAGTTCACCGGACGAGTCTTCTTCCGGGTTATACCAGGTGTATGTGTTGAGCCGGTCATGCAGGCCGGCTGATTCAGTTTTCGCTTCCCAGATCAGGCCGGTAAACTGATCCAGCACACAGGACCCGGGCGTGCCCGGTTCGAGTTGGAGACCGTTCTGATCAATACCAATGTACTTGCTGTCGTGAATTTCCGGCCCGGGACCGGAGTAGGAATCGCAAGCAGAAATGATCGCTAAAACAGCGATTGAGAGACACATCCTGGCGGGGCTAATTGATGCGTAATTCAGCATCTAATTGACTTCCTGATTTGGGGGTCTGCATACTTTACCGGACTTTGTCCCGGTAATCCTCTATAGAAAAAGAGCATACAGGGCGAAAAGACGCGGAGAGATAAGCCTAATTAATTCATGTATTTGACCTGAATCAATTGGTGACAATTATTTCTCTGCGAGAATAAGCTGCCGAGATATTTACCCGGCAACAGCATTATCAGAGGGATTCACACATGAACCAAGAAGTAGCAGCTCCCGAGGAGACCGTTCGCGTTCCCATCATGCAGCGGATTCTCGATAATCCATTCATCCTCTTGTTTATCGGTGTGGTCTTTCCCACCGTGTTTTATATCATCTGGGGAATCATGGAACTCGTCTCCATTCCCATGGCGCCATAACAACAACTATAAATAAGGAGACAGCATGACTTCCATTCATCCCCCTAGTGAGACCATCTGGTGGAAGCAACCACTGGACCGGGTCGAAGGGACCTGGATAGCGCTCGCGCTGGTCTGGTCCCTCATCATGTTCATCATGATGCCCATGTGGCACATATACGGTAAGCAGAATCTTTCCAACGAGGCTTACAAAACGACGCCCGAGGCGTTCATGGCGAAAACGCAGGCAATGGTGGATCAGTACACCGTGCGGACTGAAACCAACCAGAACATGCCGGTGGTTCATCCCCCACCGGGAAGCGACGTTTACCTGATTGGCAGACTGTGGCAATGGTGGCCGCTGCTGGAACTCGAGAAAGGACAGACCTATCGCTTACACATTTCATCGATGGACTGGCAGCACGGCTTTTCCGTCCAGCCGGTCAATATCAATACCCAGATTTTGCCTGGATATGAAATGGTGCTGACCATTACGCCGGATACCGATGGTGACCAAACCATCATTTGCAATGAATTTTGCGGAATCGGCCATCACAATATGGTTGGTAAAATCTACATCACGGAGGGTGGATCATGAAAAAACAGGAATTCAGAACCTGCCCGGAATCCGGCTTACAGTTTCACAAACCTGCCGAAACACTGATGCGGCTCAACGCCGTACTCGCAGTGGTATCACTTCTGATTGGCGGTATCACCGCCCTGGCCATCACGCTGACGCGCTGGCCCACGGTTCACCTGCTGCCGGCGGACAAGTTTTACCAGTTGCTGACCACGCACGGTATCAACATGCTGATCTTCTGGATCATCTTCTTTGAGATTGCCGTACTGTATTTCTGCTCATCCACCCTTCTGCGGTGCCGCCTGGCCACTCCGAAACTGGGCTATCTGGCGCTTATCCTGATGGTCGCCGGTGCCGTTATCAATAACATCTCGGTATTCAGCGGAAATTCCACCGTAATGATGACGTCCTATGTGCCCATGCCGGCCGAGCCCATGTTCTACCTTGGGCTGATCCTGTTTGCCGTGGGTGCGCTGATCGGCTGTTTCATTTTCCTGGGGACGCTGGTCATCGCCAAGGAAGAGAAAACGTACGAAGGCTCGATTCCGCTGGTGACATTTGGTGCGCTGACCGCGTGCATCATTGCAATTTTCACGATCTCGATGGGTGCCGTGATTCTGGTCCCGACATTCCTGTGGTCGGTCGGTCTGATCGCAAACATCGATTCGGCCATGTACCGTTTGATCTGGTGGGGCTTTGGGCATTCTTCGCAGCAGATTAACGTGGCAGCCCACGTCTCTGTCTGGTATGCCATTGCGGCTATCGTGTTTGGCGCCAAGCCGTTGTCTGAAAAAGTCAGCCGCACGGCGTTCATTCTCTATATAGCCTTTCTGCAACTGGCGTCGGCACATCACCTGCTGGTTGATCCGGGCCTGAGCTCTACCTGGAAAATTTTCAACACCTCTTACGCAATGTACCTGGCGGTGCTGGCCAGCATGATTCACGGCCTGACCGTTCCCGGCTCGATCGAGGTGGCACAACGCGCCAAAGGTCTGACCAGGGGCTTGTTCGAATGGTTACGCAAAGCGCCCTGGGGCAATCCGGTCTTCTCCGGCATGTTCCTGTCGCTGATCGGCTTCGGCTTCCTGGGTGGTATTTCCGGTGTTGTAATGGGTACTGAGCAAATCAATATCATTATCCACAACACGATTTATGTACCCGGCCATTTCCATGCAACGGTGGTTATCGGCACCACGCTGGCCTTCATGTCCCTGACCTACTTCCTGATCCCGGTACTGTTCCGGCGCCAGGTATTCCTGCCGGGACTGGCCAAGTGGCAGCCTTATATCTTCGGTATTGGCATGATGGTGTTTTCACTGGTGATGATGGGCGCGGGTACACTCGGTGTACAGCGCCGTCATTGGGACATGGCATTCACGGATTCGGCGCTTGGCTTCGATTACCCGGCCAGCGCTTATACCTTGATGGGACTGGTGGGTATCAGCGGTGTGGCCGCAATTGTCGGTGGCGCCATTTTTGTGCTGATCACCGTGGTGTCGGTCTTCTTTGGCAAGCGAGTAGGTTCCGAGTCAAGCTACGGTACCGCTACGACTCGCCTGATGAAGGCTCCGCCAACGATCGCACCACAGGGTGGACACGCGGCTGCCGGCAAATGGGGCTTCGCGGCTCCCGGCACTTTCGTTCTGGCCCTATTCTTCCTGGCGATCTTCGTGATCTATTACGCAGTGAACTGGAAGTATCTGGCCTCGGTCTGGCCGATGTCCTAGGATCGAAACGTATCGGAAAAACGCCGGGTGGTATGCCCGGCGTTTTTTTTGGAGCAAAATGAATCGATGAATGACTTTCTCCCGGCTTCTGGATTGGTGCCACGGCGCGCGCACTGCTGCCCCTGGCTTTTGCTACTGGGACTGTTGCTTTTTGCGCCGCAAATATTCGCTCAAACCGATCCTGCAAGCCAGGGTTACGATGCCGATGCCTCAATCGAAATTTCCCAGGCGGCCGTGGGTCGTGAACTCGGTGACTACCTGCTTTACGATCAGCAGGGCAAGCCGGTGCAGCTCTCGGTGTATCGCGGCAGGCCGGTGCTGGTCAGCATGATTTTTACTTCATGCCACCATGTCTGCCCCGCCATCACCAGGCACCTGGCCGTCGCGGTGGAAGCAGCCCGCGAAGCACTGGGTGAAGGCAGTTTTCAGGTGCTTACCATCGGTTTTGATACTGCGGTTGATAAGCCGGACGCGATGAGAGTGTTCGCCCACAAGCAGGGCATCGATGATTCTGACTGGGCATTTCTCAGTGGATCGGCCGAAGTCATGGCCGAACTCGTAGAGAACATCGGCTTTGTCTATTTCCCTTCCCCACGCGGATTTGATCACATCAACCAGGTTTCCGTGATCGACCGCCAGGGTGTTGTCTACCGCCAGGTGTACGGCGCGGCTTTCGATCTGCCCTGGCTGGTAGAGCCGCTGAAAGAACTGGTTTTCAACCAGCCGAAAACCGGCGTACATCCGGGTGCGAGTCTGATCGACCGTATCAAGCTGTTCTGTACCGTCTATGACCCCAACACAGGACGCTACAAATTCGATTATTCGCTATTCGTTGGAATGGGCGTGGGTGCGCTGATCGTATTGTCCTTGTTGATCTGGCTGTTATTGGAATTTGTGCGTTCCCGGAAAAGTAAAAAGGCCGGCTGAGCGTGCTCAAGGTACTCCAAAAGGCAGGTCAAGCGGTTTTCGAGCCCGTTCGCCGCCTGCTGGACCGGGGTTTCGGGCTCAAACTGAACCCTTTGAATTACCTCGGCGCGTTGACCATCTACTTTTTCTGGATTGTCGTGGTCAGCGGAATCTGGCTGTTCATCTTTTTCAAAACCAGTGTAGTGGGCGCCTACCAGTCGGTTGAATACCTGACCTACGACCAATGGTACTTGGGCGGTGTGATGCGCAGTCTGCACCGCTACGCTTCGGATGCTGCGATTATCACGCTGGCGCTGCATATGCTCAAGGAATTTTTTTACGACCGCCACCGAGGCATGCGTTGGTTCAGCTGGGTCACCGGCGTGCCGCTGTTGTGGCTGGTGATCCCGCTGGGTATCACAGGTTACTGGCTGGTCTGGGATCAGCTGGCCTGGTACGTGGCGCTGACATCGGCGGAACTGCTTGACTGGCTGCCGATTTTCAGCGAATCCATGGCGCGGAATTTTCTCAGTGCCGAAGTGCTGAGCAACCGGTTTTTCACGCTGATGGCTTTCCTGCACCTGATTGGGCTGCCTCTGTTCCTGGTGTTCGGCATCTGGCTGCACGTGCTGAGGATCAATGGACCGCGGATCAACCCTCCAAGGGCGCTGATGGCGATCAGCCTGTTCGCGATGGTCGTCCTGTCACTGGTTTTTCCGGCAATCAGCCAGGGTGAAGTCGATATGACGACGGTGCCTTCCAGCCTCGGTCTGGACTGGTACTACATGCTGGTTTATCCACTGCTCAAATACTGGTCGCCAGGTTGGGTGTGGGGGTTGCTTACCGGTACCACCGTGCTGCTGGCCATGATGCCCTGGATCCCGCGGCTCAAAGGTAAGTCGGCCGCAATAGTGGATCTCGAAAATTGTAACGGCTGTGCCCGGTGTCCAGACGACTGTCCGTTTGGGGCCATCACGATGGAGCCCCGCAGCGATGGCAAAGCCTATGAAACTGAAGCCGTTGTCGCCCCGGAGCTGTGCATGACCTGCGGGATTTGCACCGGTTCCTGCCCCACGGCGACACCGTTTCGCCGTCACTCGGCCCTGTCGCCCGGTATCGATATCCCGGACCTGACGGCTGCTTCGATCAGGGAGACTCTGCTGAAAACCGCGGAGCGGCTGGAAGGTGAGCGCAGAGTCATTGTTTTCACCTGCCAGGAAGACGTACGGTCCAGAACGTTGAAGTGCACCCTCAACGACTCGGCAACGGCGACTGTCGATGTGATCTGCGCAGGCCAGATTCCACCCTCATTCCTGGACTTTATATTGAGCCGGGACCTGGCCGACGGAGTGGTCGTGGCCGGTTGCGGCGGGGGTGACTGCCAGTACAGGTTCGGTACGGAGTGGACTTCGTTGCGCGTTGCGCGCGAACGCGATCCCTACCTGCGCAAAAGAGTGGATACAAACCGCCTGGCTTTACGCTGGCAGCCGCCCTGGTCGGAGATTCGGGATGTTCCAGGAGTGGTTGCTGCCCTGAAGGACAAGCTGGCGCCGGAAAGCCTCGAAGAAACTATACAGTTGCCGACCACTGGACGGATTAGCTGGCGCCGTGCGCCGCTCATGGTGGCGTTACTGGCTGCATTTTCCCTGCTGGTAGGCGCTTTGTCGATCTGGCCGAAATTTCAATTGATCGGCGACGGCATGGCGATGGTGTCGTTGTCATTCTCACATGCAGGCCAGCGAATCCGGGAGTGCCGCATGCTGACTCAGGAAGAACTCAACAAGCTTCCGCCGAATATGCGCAAACCGGATGACTGCCCGCGTGAACGTCTGCCGATACACGTGATGTTTAAATCAGGGGACAGCACTCTTTATGAAGAGACCCGGCGACCGACAGGTCTTTGGAAAGACGGATCAGCCAATGTCTACAGGCGTTTCCAGGTTGAAGCCGGAAAACAGAATCTGTTTATCGGTATGAATGAAACCGGAATGCCCGGGGATTTTGACTACAGCCTTTCGGCAGAAATTGAGCTAAGACCGGGAGATCACCTGGTTGTCGAGTTTGATGAAACCGGCAAGTCCTTCGTATTCAAGCAGGAATAAGTCATGACTTTGCTCAACTGGAAATCTTCGTACTCACTTGGAATCCCATCCGTTGATCTCGAACACCGCGAACTGATCGGTCTGATCAACAAGCTGTACGGCCACCTGGACCTTGATTCGGCGCCTAATGACATCGACGCTTGCCTGGAGGACATTTACGCGGGAATCGCTTCACATTTTGCACTCGAAGAACGGCACATGCGGGAAGCGGCTTACGTAGAGTTCGAAGCCCACAAGGATGAGCACGAAGACCTGCTCGATCAGATCAGGGACATGATGGACGAATTCGCGGATGACCCGGTAGCAGGACGCGAGATGTTGCAGTCGACGCTGGCTGACTGGTTCGGGCAGCACTTTGCCACCTTCGATGCGCGGCTTCACCTGCAGCTGGGTGACCATCATTAGAGAGTCATGCTGCGCCAGCCGGCCAGCACTTTTACTCGGGGCTGCCGAGCAGGATTTTCAGGACTCGGAAGCTGATCAGGGCGAGGGTCAGGAAGATGACGAAGAAGAGTATCTGGCGCTGTTTCAAGACTGCGCCGCGGCGTTTTTCGATCAGGCGGACCAGCCAGTCGGAGACCAGGTAAATGACGATAGCGTTGAGTGTGAATAATATGAGATCTGACATGTTACTTCCTGTTTCTGATGGAGCGGTAACAAACCACCAGGAATAAAAACCCGCCGATTACGGAAATCAGGCCGCCCAGGCCCATCAGACCCATGCCGGCAACTTCTCCGAATCGATCCAGTCCCTGGGCCAGTCCCGCAGTCTTGCGCTGTACGCCGTACCCACCGCTCCAGGCCAGCCCGATGATGTGCAGCAACTGCCCGCCACCGTAGAGATAAGGCTGCCACCAGGCCATTCGGGGGGGCAGGGCGCCGAAACCGAGCCGTGGCAGCAGGTAATAACACAGGCCCATGAAGGCGATGGTGACTCCCACCGTTGAACCGTGATAATGGGCAGGTATTACGATATCGAGTCCCGAGATCAGGAACCCCAGTAAACCGCCCACCGCGAACAGCGTCAGGGAGGCGATCAGCGCTGAATGCAGATAGCGAGCTTCCGGTTCGCGGCCCGAATTACCCTTTCCTCTTTTCAGCAGGCTGACTAAGACGGCCAGACCCAGGGGCAGGCAGGAAAGGCCGCCAAACTTCATCAGTTCGGTGAAGGCCAGGCGGTGGCCGGGCGACACGATGTCGTGCGCGATGTACAAAAAGGGTACGGTGATGACCGGAAGGGAAAGGATGGTCAGAAAGGTCAGCGTCAGCCTGGGCGTCAGTTCGAAGTGGCAGCCGCTGGCATCTGCCAGCACAATCCATGCGATCATCATCATCAACGTATGGATGAACTGCAATACGTGGCCGTTGCCCCAGAACAGGAATTCGTAATAAACCTCACCGGCCATGTCGCCTGGAATCCCCATCCAGGACCCAACCAGCGCGCCGAGAGCTACCACCGTGATCATCGCCCCGAGGGCGATACCAAACCGTAGCGACCCGGGGCCGTCGAGATCAGCCAGCGGCTTTCTGATGGAGACCAGGGTACGCAGCAAGTGCGAGGCGATCCCTGCTGTAAAGAGGATCAGCCCTGTATAGAAAAACGGGTGCCGGAGCAGCGGAACATAGTTGTTCATCAGGGGATCGGCGGCACCGGCAAAGGGCGAGATAATGACAATAGCGGTTCCCGCTGCCGCCAGCAGGAAAGAGAATCGGTCCCATCCGGGTCGGGGTGTGCTGCAACCCAGGCTCCATAACATGCCCGCCATCGACAACAACCAGATCAGCACAGACAGGTTGACGTGCACCACCAGGGAAATGCGGAAAAAGTCGATCAGCGGGGTCATCTCCTGCACGGCCGGGGTGCGGGCCAGAACCAGCAAAATCGAGAAAACACCGGCGCCCACCAGCGAGGCGAGGCCCAGCATCAGCCAGGCGGTGACCGCCTTGCGCATTTCGGTGCTCTGGATTTCCAGGCCGTAGTTTGAATGTGTCATTTGTTTTTCTTGTTATCTCAGAAGATCAGCGGGTTCTTGTTTACGGCAATGTTTGCCGTGTACGCGAACATCAGGCAGGAGACGAAAAACCAGGTGACCTGGCCGATGCGGCTTTTTGCCCATTTCAGGGCAAACATACCAGAAATAATGTAGAGGATCACAAAGCTGACTTTCTCGGTCAGCCACGGGGATAACAGGGGGGCCTGGGCGATGGAGAAGCAGAGCAGGATCGCGAAAGTCAGCAGCAGCGTGTCATTGAGGTGCGGCAGAATACGAAGCCAGCGCCGGCGAAGCTGGGGACTGGATCGAAGAAGCAGGATAAAACGTAATGTAAACAACAGGATGCTGATCACAGCCGTGGTGATGTGCAGTTGCCTGATGGCCAGGTAATTTTCTGTCAGAAATCCCATGTCGGTATCACTCCCCGACGAAGTATAATGGCTGCATGCCTGAAAATAACCCCAAAAAAAGTAATATTCGCCTGATACTCCTGGCCATGTTCGTCGGCGTGCTCAGCGCAGCCGGCGGCATTTCGTTTTGGCACGTCATGCAGGGACCGCACCCGACTTCGAACGCGTCGTTGATGGTTTTACCCGAACCAAAAGTCATTGCAGATTTCGCCCTGGTCGATGGTGAGGGGCAGAATTTTTCCCTCGAAAATATGCGTGGCCAGTGGTCGATGGTATTTTTCGGTTTCACCCATTGCCCGGATGTCTGTCCCAGCGCGCTTTATGACCTGAACCTGATCAGCGAATCGCTGAAGGAGAAGGGCGGCGCAGAGCCGTTGCCCCAGGTTGTCTTCATATCTGTCGATCCGGAGCGCGATACGCCTGAAAAACTATCCCAGTATGTTGCCTACTTCAATCCCGACTTCATCGGCGTCACTGGTAGTGACAAGCAGATGAGGCCATTGACCATGCAATTGGGAATCGCCTACCAGGTCGCCGAACATGAAGCGGGCGCTGAGCGTTACGATGTGTTTCATACCGCCAGCGTGATGGTCATCAACCCGGACGGGCGGTTGTTCGGCGTGTTCCCCGCGCCCCATGACGCCGAGAAAATGGCCACGGAGCTCGCTGCGGCGATGGGTGGTTAGCGTTTCAATAACGTGAAAATTCACATCATTAAACGCTTCGGGTCGCCAGCGCCGGCGGAATATTGGCTGCACGCCGCGCAGGCAGCAGCACCGCAAGTTGACCCAGCAGCCACAGTGCAAGCATGCCGACCGGTAGATACCACAATGGCACACGGCCAACTTCGTACTGCGTGTCCAGGAACCAGTTCAGACCCACGGAGCCAACCAGGCCAACCGCCAGCCCGGCGGAAGTGATCAGCCAGTTTTCAACCATGAAATAGCGCACGATGTCCCCGCGCGAAGCCCCCAGTGCACGCCGTGTTCCAATTTGCTTGCGGCGTTGTGTCACGCTGAACCAGGCCAGCCCGACAATGCCCAGGCCGGTTACGCCGGTGAGAATGATGATGACGCCGGAGAGTAATTTCACCATCGCGATGTCACGAGAGTAGGTCCGGTTTTTTTGCTCAGGATAACTGCGCACGATTTCCACAATTCTGCTGCGGTTTTTGGAAAGATACTCCTCGGTGGCCTGTATCACCCGGTCCAGTTGGCCGGGTTCTGCCCGCACCACGTACATCATTTGTCCGCCAAACAGGGAGAGTTCCGGGGTCAGGGCGGTGCGGTTCACGTTTTCCGACGTAGGCCAGGCATTTTGCATGTGATCGTAGATGCCGATGATCTGCATGGGCTGTTCGCCGTTGGGTTCATCCCATACCGTCTTGCCCAGCGCGTCGCCATCGGGAAACAGGCCGTCGGCCAGGGCCTGGCTGACAATCAGCACTTTAGCGACTTCTATGGCTTCGAAACTGCGCACGATCATTTCATCCCGGGTGAAATTTCTGCCGGCCACCAGTTCCAGGTCGAACGCTTCCAGGCCATGCTCGTCCACCATGAATTTTCCAAAACTGATGGATTCGTTGGATTGCATTTCCGGGTCACTATACAGGTCCTCTCCCCAGCCGCTGCCACTGATGGGCATCGATTGCGTTGGAGCGGCGGCAATCACGCCAGGTAAGGCGCGGATGGCTTCCAGGTCGTCTCGGAACAGTTGCTTCTGGTCGACATTGGAGTCGAACAGGTTGGTAATGAACATCGCGGTATTGGCCTCATCCAGTCCGGATGGTCGTGCGATGTCTGCGGAACGCTCACTAATGATAAAGGCCGCGTTGGTCACAATGGCCAGGGTGAGCGCAATCTGCAGTGCGATCAGGCTGACGCCCAGCTTGTTGCGCAGCAGGGAGCGAAAAATGGGTCCGATGTCTTTCATGAAATATACCTCACAAGGCCTTTAACAAGCCGGCCGGAGCCTGGCGTGAAACGCGCCACACCGGATACAGACCGGCGAGGATAGCGGACAGGACCGCGAGGCCAACAGCAGTGGCCAACATCGCGGGATCGAGGTGCACCAGGTGCTGGTAACCGCGATACAGGTTTTCGATGCCTTTCAGTCCCAGCCAGGCCAGGCCAATTCCAGCCACGCCGCCGGCAACGCCGATGGTGGCTACTTCGACCAGGTTCTGAATGAACACAGCCCTGCGGCTGGCGCCCATCGCGCGCCTGACGGCTACTTCACCGCTTTTCCCGAGGAATTTGGCCATCAGCAGGCCCACGGTATTGAGCACGCAAACCAGCAGGAACAGGAAGCTGAGCCTGACCAGTACACGGTTGTCATTGGTAACCACGCGGTTGACCACCAGCCATTCCCTGACGTTCGACAGGAAGTTGTTCAGTGGCCGCTGGAAACGGCCGATCTGTTTCTGGTCTCTGACATAGTTGTCGAGATAGTCTTTGTAGGCTGCCGCGTCCCGCGGCGTTTCCAGCTCCGCCCAGAATTGGGTCCAGACACATTCCGATTTCAGGAAAGCTTCAATAACGGGAAGACTGTCATCCATGGGCGCCCAGCAATTGGTATTGCCGTTTGGTCCCAGGACCAGGTCAACGGCGCGGGTGAATGGCAGAAAAATCTGTTCACTGTCTGAAAAACGGCGGCCTGCATCGACATGGTAGAAGCGCGGCGTGGGTTGCCAATCATCAATCACGCCGCTGATCTCGTAAAAGTTATCATTCAGTTGGAGGCTCTTGCCGACGCTGTTTTCACCGTTGAACAGGCGGTCGTTCATTTTACGGCCAATCACAATTACGCTCGCATGGTCGTCGTCTGCCCGCTGGTCCCAGGGGCCACCATAAACAAACGGGACGTCAAACATCTGGAAGAAAGTCTGGTACGTGGCCCGGACGTTTTCATTGAATGGAGGCTCGTCACCCTCGGGTACCACCACCACCTCTGACCCGTACATGTGGGCCTGGCGGACCGCGGGTGTATCCGCGTTCATCAGGTGTTGCCCGTCCTGGTAAGTCAGCTGGGGCTGCACGTCGCTGGCTGATTCGGTCGGGTCATCGTTTGGATCCCAGTTATCCAGCTGGACGGCGAACAGTACGTCGCTCTTATGCGGGATCGGATCGCCCGACATCAGGTAGTAAACCGTGAAAGTGGTCATGAAGGCACCGATACCCAGGCCCAGCGCCAATATCATCAGGGCCGACAGCACGGGTGTCCGGCGGATACTGGTCAGCGCCAGTCTGAAGTAATAACTATACACGGGCGGCCTCCCGGTCAGGCAGAGGCGTGACGTTGGGAGACATCGTCGCGATGACGTCGGAGGCCCGCCCATCCAGGATATGAATATTGCGATCTGCCTGGCGGGCAAGGGCCGGATCATGCGTCACCATGACGATGGTCGTGCCTTCCTGGTTGATCGACTCCAGCAGCTTCATCACCGCCCCTGCCATTTCGGAATCCAGGTTTCCTGTAGGCTCATCTGCCAGCAGGAATCTTGGCTTGCCGGCCAGTGCCCGGGCGATGGCTACTCTTTGCTGCTGGCCGCCCGAAAGCTGTGAAGGGAGATAGTTCTGACGCGAACCAAGACCGACAAGATCGAGCATTTCGCCTACGGCTTTTCGCCTTTCGACGCCAGACCAGCCACGGTAGCGCAACGGAACATCGACATTGTCCGCCAGGTTCAGATCGGGAATCAGGTTGAAGCTCTGGAAGATAAAGCCCACTTTTTCGTTCCGGATCCGGGAGCGCTTTTTGTCGTTGAGTTGACTGACGTCCTCGCCATCCAGTTCAAAAAGCCCGCTGGTGGCGGATTCGAGCAGGCCGGCGATGTTGAGAAAAGTGGTCTTGCCGGACCCGGATGGGCCAGTGACGGCCACGAACTCGCCTTCATCCACATGCAGGTCGAGTTCCCGCAGTGCATGGGTTTCAACCAGTTCGGTCTGGTAGATTTTGCTTATTTTGTTCATTTTCAGCATGTGATGGTTCCTCCAGTTTCGTGTGTGCGTGTCAGTCGACAATTTGTATCGTGTCGTAATCTGTAAATTCGGCGATGCTCGAGATAATGACCTCTTCGCCTTCGGTCAGGCCTGAAATGACTTCGACTTCGGCGGCACTTCGGGCGCCGAGGCGAATATTCCGGCGTTCCGCCAGGCCGTCTTCTCCAAGTACGAAAGCAAAGCGTCCGCCACCGCCATCAGCAAAGGCGCCGCGTTGAAGTTTGAGTACCCCGGCCAACTCATCCATCATGACCCGGACGGTGACGCGCTGGTTCTGACGCAATCCGGGCGGGGTTTCCCCTGAAAACCGGATTCGTCCGACCACTTCGTTATTCACCACTTCTGGCGAGAGGGAAACCAGTTCGCCACGATAAGCGTCTCCGTTGTACTGGACCTCACTTGAAAGCCCAATGCCCAGGTCATCGGCATAGGCTTCCGGTATTCGTATTTCAACCTGGAAAGCAGTGAGGTCCACTACGGTTATCAGGGGTGCATTACGCGTAACCACCGCTTTTTGGGTTATTTCAACATTACCGACGATGCCGTTGACCGGTGAGCGAATTGCCAGATCGTCTACCCGGCGCTGCAGTTCCCCGACCACCAACTCCTGGCGGCCTACCGCCAACTGCCGGGTTTCTGATTCAAACTCCAGGCTTTCACTTTCCAGCTGGGAATCCTGCACGGCGTGGTTGTACTCCACTTTGGCTCGTGCCAGCTCGTCCCTGGAGCGCTCATAATCGATTTCCGATATGGCATTGGTCTCGATCGATTTTTCGGACCGGCGCATTTCCCGTTCGGCGGCAGTCAGCTTGACCCGCGCGAGGTCGATGGTCTGCTGGCTTGTCACCTGCGCTTTGCGCGCCTGGATTTTGTCGCGCTCAAGCTCGGCGCTGACGCTGTCCAGCGTGGATTGTTCCTGCAGGAACTCCGAGCGGACTTCGGGGCTGTCGATGGTTGCGAGTATCTGGCCAATGGTGACCGTATCGCCGGGCAGAACCGACAGGGTCACCGTGCCGGTGGCGGGACTGTAGAGTGTCGGGCTGACGGCAGCCACTACGCGGCCCTGTACGTTGAGGTCGCGAACCAGGTCGCCACGATTCACCAATGCGGTGCGAACCCGGTCTGCGGAGACACTGGCCTCCGCGCTCATCCAGGTGGACAGGACAGAAACCAGTACGGCAAGAATACCGACACCAACGGCAAATGAGACCGCCCATTTGAGCCAGCCCAGGCGGGTGCTTTTTTCCAGCAGAACGTCCTGTGCGGACGTGTCGCGTATTCCCTCGTGCATGCGATTTTCCCGGGTAGTAGTGATTGTTTGACGACCCGAAATGCGAAATGGTTACACGATAGCTGGTGAATTTTGTAATTCAGTCGAAAAATGTGGTGCGCTGGGCGACTCGCGTGAAGTGAAGTCTCATCAAGCCCTTTCCTCAGAGTTCAAGGCTGTCAAAAAACCGCGAGGCTTGCGCCGCGGGGCGAGCCATTAGCCTTTCCAGGTAGTTTTCCAATGGGCCTTTCATGGGTAACAGTCCGGCCTGAACTCCAATTCTCAACGAGTATGCGGCGCAAATGTCGGCCACGGTGAATTCACCACAGATATAGCCCGCCTCGGGCATACTGCCGGCAAAAACGGTAAGCCGCCTTTGCAATGAATCGCCCCAGAGGTCTTTCCAGGCATCATCGATGAAACCGGATCTGGACAGGTAATACAGCACGGCCGGCATTTCCAGCGTACTGGAAGAAACACTCATGTATTGCCAGAAAAGTTCGCGTGCTTCCTTAGACTCTGGAATAAGCCCGGCCTGCGGGTGTCGCTCGGCCAACAGCACGCAGATAGCCGTCGATTCAACCAAAATTTTGCCGTCCACTTCGGCAGTGGGGATCTGCTCATAGGGATTCATCTGGCGGTACGCGTCGGTCTTGTGATCACCAGGCTTGATACGTGTTTCCTCGATTTCGTATCCCAGTTCGTTGGCGGTCCAGCGAACCTTGCCGCTGCGGTCCACGTCCGCAAAGGACCAGATCCTGATGTGCTTACCCATGCTTGCTGCCTCCTTGGTACTGCTTAATCAGCCTGGAAGTGCGCTCATAGTTCGTGCTTTGCCATCCGCTCGGCGATGTGGTCAGCCTGACGTATGGCCAGGGCGACAATCGTCAACGTGGGATTGGCTGCCGCGCTGGTGGTGAACAGGCTGCCGTCGCTGACAAACAGATTGTTGACATCGTGCGCCTGGCCCCAGCGATTGGTCACGCCATCCGCCGGCTTGTCGCTCATGCGCGCAACGCCCATATTGTGGCAGCCCCCGCCCACGCCCAGGGTGGAAACAGGTCGCCGCCCGCCCAGGCTGGTCAGCAGGCCTTCGCACTGCTTTTTGCCATGCTCGAACATGGCCATCGAATTGGAGTGAAACTCATACTCGAGGACAGGTACCGGAAGCCCGTACTGGTCTTTTTCGCTGTCGTCGAAGGTGATTCGGTTACTGGATTGTGGTGGATCTTCACCGGTCACCCACGTGCCTCCGAGGCGTGTGTAATTATCCAGGTATTCTGCCGCTGATTCTCCCCAGCCGCCAACGGATTGGGCAGCGAGATAGGGGTCGACACCGAGGGTTTCGATCAGGTAGCCGCCGGCAAAGCCACGTTCCGGTTTGTGGTGCTGCTCATCGAACAGCAGGCCGGACTGACGGGTGCCGCGATGAAAATTGACCTCACCTGGCATGATGGCCAGGGTTGAAAAAGTCATGTGGCGCATATAGTTACGCCCCAGGTGCCCTGAAGAATTTGCCAGTCCCTGCGGAAACTGGCTGGAAGCCGAGTTGTGCAGCAGGCGAGTGGTTTCAACGACATTGCCCGCCACGCAAACGGCCCGGGCTTTCTGCTCGTGGATATTTCCGTCCCGATCGGCGTAGATGACGCCTGTAACCTTACCGTCACTGCCATGCTTGACTTTAATAACCATGGATTCGGGTCTGATTTCAAAATACCCGGTCGTCTGGGCTTTCATAATCTCGGTATAGAGCGTTGACCACTTTGCCCCGATCGCACAGCCGGAAAAACAGAAGCCGATTTGCCTGCAGCCCGGCCGGCCGTCTCTGGCCACCGGGTTAATGGCCGTTCTCTTGCTGGTAAATTCCCGGTAGCCCATTTTCTTCGCCCCGGCCTTGAGCAATTTGTAGGCATTGGTTTCCGCTGATGGCGGGATGTCATGGGTGCCGGAAACGCCCATCTTGAACTCGGCCTTGTCGTAATAGGGAGACAGTTCGCCGAGCGTCAGCGGCCAGTCCAGCAGCGTGGTGTCATCCATCTGGCCATAGGTGCTCAGTGACCGGAATTCATGCGCCTGGAAACGCGGGGTAATACCCGCCCAGCGAACAGTAGTGCCACCGACGGTCTTACACAGCCAGACACCGGCTCCTTTGCGCGGGTCATGCCAGCCGATTTTTGCATCCATCACGCCGGGATCATTGACGAAGTCCTTGATTCCCAGGTGCTTACCGGCCTCCAGGCAAACCACGTCAATGCCCTTTTGAGCGAGTTCATTCGACAGGGTCCCGCCACCGGCGCCGGATCCTACGACCACTACTACTGATGAATCATCAAGTGCATATTGTTTATTCATCAGGTATCCGTTGGCAGCCAGTCGATGTCGTTAAATCCGCGGTCTTTGTAGCCCCCGTATTCGACCGATGAACCCGGATAGCCGATGTGTTCCCAGATCACCGGGTTGTTGTAAAGGCGGGGGAGGACCTGGCCCTGGATCGCCGCGAACCAGGGCTGTTGGTCCATACCCTTCATTGCAACGAGCTGAAGGTTGTCGCCAGCAGTGAGGAAGTCACCACCGGTTGCGGCATTGAGCTCCGAAATGGCCTGGTCCAGCGATTTTTGCAGCTGGGGGTCGCTGGCAGCTGCGGACAGGATTGAATCCACAACCCCGGCATAAACGCTGTCCGCCACATCATGCGGATACAGTTGCCTGGCTATGCTGGCAAGTTCATCACCGGATGAGGCGGAATCGCCAGCCTCCGCCCAGGCTTTGCTGGCCGTCAACAGAGAAAGGCTCAGGCCGCTTGCAGTGGCGCCTGATCCAAGAATCACGGCCATCAGGAACCGTCGTCGGGTTTTGTCATGAGTTGAGATGTTGGTGATCCTCTGCTGGTTGGTTGTGGGCTATTTTTCTCCGCCATACCCTGATCATAGTTCAATTACAGGAAAAGGGAAAAACGTCCACTGCAGTGAATGGGTAAGTCTTAAAAAAACAGGCGCAAGACGAGGTAGGGCGTGAAGTTCAGAAAAACAATGCCCAGCTTGAATAATCCGAGAAAGTGATACATCGTCTTATCCATTTCCTCTCGGCTTAGATTGGTCACCAGGCCTTGCGCTTTATAGACAAGATTTAGCTAAAAGTTCTGTTAAATAAAACCCACATGTATTGAGCAGCCTTATACTCTGCTATCCGGACTCTCGGTTTCTACTGCGACTGCGCTTCCACACAGGCCGCTACATGATCCAACACAATTCGCTCAATGGGGATTTCACCTGAAAGTCCCAATGTGGGAATGTCATACTTCAGGACAGCCTCGTTGCAGTTGGTCCAGACGATTTCTATGGACGCGCCCTCCATCTGCTGCGTGTCGACCGGGGGCTCAGCCGAGTCAAAGATCATGCCTTGTGACAGGAATACATCCATCAGGGCGGTATCGCCCTCGTATGGCCCCAGCGCAGTGAGCCAGCGGTGGCCGGGTTCACCGAGAATCGCTGTGACATCTTCCGGCGGACGCTCCGTATCGTAGGTATACCAGGCGAGGAACACCAACTTCCTGGTTTCCCAAACAATGATGAGAAAGCCTTGTCCATCGGTTTCCGGGAAATACCATGCATCGCTCAATGCGTCATTGATCGTGAATGCTGGTTCATCAATATCAGTCTGGAACAGGTTGAGCGCGCTGCGCACCGGACCATCCACATTGCCGTCATTGGGCGTGACCTGCACATCGTAGGACTGCCCCGCGTCCAGGCCGGTCAGTGACTGCATGGTGTTGCTGGTGCTGCCACCGTCATTCCACGGTGCCTCGCCGTTGCGGCGGTAATCCACCTGGTAGGTGATAGCGTCGCCATTACCATCGCTGGATGCACCCCATTGGACGGTGGCAGAACTGGAAGTCACGGCCGAGGCCGACAGCACACCGGGTTGGCCGGGCGCGCTGTTTTCCTGGCAGTCCGGATCATCCGCATCCCTTTGGCCGTCCCCGTCATTGTCCAGCCCGTCGGTGCCGAACTGGCTTTCGGTACTGTCAGCATCACAGGAATCTTTCATGACAATGCGGTTCATGCCGTAAAAGGATGGAT
>Ga0265303_10000188_pt1 | contig 31598 bp, 33 predicted proteins | sample Helome_2_FD_192494 | JGI IMG/M metagenome (GOLD analysis project Ga0265303, IMG submission 192494) | Marine sediment microbial communities from subtidal zone of North Sea - Hel_20160317 (Illumina Assembly) | ecosystem: Environmental > Aquatic > Marine > Subtidal zone > Sediment ... | reverse complement strand
GCCTCCGGGTGCCGCAGTATTTTTCATTACGCCGATGGACGGCCAGACCGTCGGTTCGCCGGTCACGGTGAAGTTCGGCATCAGCGGCATGGCGGTGGCACCGGCCGGCGATACGACGCCGAACACCGGCCATCACCATTTGCTCGTTGATGCAGAACTGGCTGATGCGAGGCTACCCGTGCCGAGCGATGCGAATCACCTGCATTTCGGCAAAGGCCAGACAGAGACCGTGCTGGAATTAACGCCGGGTGAGCATCGCCTGCAGATGGTGCTCGGCGACGCCAACCACGTGCCCCATGACCCACCCGTCGTCTCTGCCCCCATTGTGATCACGGTTGAATAGCGCCTGAGCGCAAGTCGATGAGCTTTCCGGCCACAGGCATCAGCGGACTCGCCGTTTACCTTCCCCCTTACCGGGTCGATCTGCGCGCCTGGTGCAAGTGGACCGGCGCCGACTGGGACAAGATCCGTAAGGTCGTGGGCACCGGCTTCAGGCTGGTGGGTCCCGACCAGAGCGTCTACACAATGGCCGCGAACGCGGTACTGCGCCTGATCCGCAACTACGACATCGACCCGGGGCGGGTGCGCTACCTCGCGCTGGGCACCGAATCGAGCACCGACAACTCTGCCGGCGCGGTCATCATCAAGGGAATGGTGGACAGCGCGCTCCTGGCCGAGGGCCGCCCGCCGCTGTCGCGGCACTGTGAAGTACCGGAATTCAAACACGCCTGCCTGGGCGGTGTTTACGCGATGAAGAACGCGTTGCGTTTCCTGGCCACCGACGGCAATGAATCGCTGGCCATTGTCGTGAGCGCTGACAAGGCGCTCTATTCACTGGGCAGCAGCGGCGAACCGACCCAGGGCGCCGGCGCGGTGGCGGCCCTGCTCGAACAGAATCCGACCATCGGTGTACTTGACCCGGCGCAGTCGGGCAGTGCATCCGACTATCGCGGTGTGGATTTCCGCAAGCCGCTGATCAACCGCAACGGCACGGGCGCCAGTCCCGAGTTCGTAGATATTCCGGTATTCAACGGCAAGTACTCCACCAGCTGCTACGTTGACGAGATGCAGCGGGCGCTGGAAGACATGTTCGCTCGTCGCGACCTGCGGCCAATCGAGTACCTGCGCTCCTTGCGGGCGGTGTTCATGCACCGGCCCTATCACCGGATGCCGGAGACGGGGTGGGCCATGGCCTACCTGTTCGCGCTGGCGCGCGGCGACGATCACGACCTGGAGGAGCTCCGCGACTACTGTCACCACGTCGAGGTGGAATTCGCCGACGTACTGAAGGAGCTGCGGTGCCATCAAAAGCTGACTGACTTTGCCGTCCGTGACCGCATTACGGAAGAAATTTTCCCGCTCTCCCTGAGCGTGCTGCGCGCGTTCCGGCACACCGACGCGTTCCGCGAATTCGTGCTGGGGCGGATGCACCTCGGTGCGGAGGCTATGTATGAACTCGGTAACCTGTATACGGCCGCGCTGCCGGCGTGGCTGGCCGCGGGTCTGGCCGAGGCGGCAGACAGCAACGCGGAACTGTCGGGTACGGAGATTCTGCTGGTTGGCTATGGCAGCGGTGATGCGGCGGAGGTCATGCCGATGACCGTCGTACCTGGTTGGGAACGGGCCGCCCGCGCAATCGACTTCGAAAACTCCCTGTCGCCGAGCGTCGATCTCAGTTTTCAACAGTACCTGGAACTGCGCGGCGAGCGGCCGCACAGCGACTTTGTACCCTTCGCGCCGAGCGCTGAGTTTGTTGTCGAGCGTATCGGCCAGGAATCGGCCGACGCCTTTCAGGACGCCGGCATCGAATACTACCGCTACATCCAGTAACTCAGCTCGCCGTGACGCTCAGGCCCGGCCGGGCAGGCGGCAGATCCAGGGTCATTCCGCCCGCCTTTGCAACGGCGGCCCGGAACTTGTTGGCCACGTCGGCTGAATCTGCCAGCGCGAAGCCCAGGTCGCCACCGCCCGCGCCGGAGCTCTTGTAGACCGCGCCTGCCGCCGAGGCCAGGCGCGCAAAGGCCTCGTGTTCGGCCGTCCAGATGCCGATGGTCCCGGCCGTATCGACGGCCCTCAGGGTGTCTGCGTAGCCGGCTACCGCGCTTAACACGGCCGCGACATTAACGCTGCGCCATGCGTGTGCGGCCCGGGTAGCGGCGTCCGCAAGCCGCGCCGCGTGCTGCTCAAAAACAGCGGGCTGCCGGGCCCGAAAGGCTTCGAAACGGTCGATCAGCGCCGGCGTGGACGCTGAACGCCCGGTCCATGCCACCGCAAGGTGCAGTCCCGCCGGCCAGCGCAGCGACTCGGCCTGCAGATTGTCGCCCGCGGGCGTGCAGATCAGCAGGCCACCTTGAAGGGCGGTCAGTACATCCACACCGCTGCCGCGGCCGTGCTGAAAGGCCCGGTGTGCGGCCAGGCACAGCGCACGCAACTCTGCGCCTGCCGCATCGATGCGGCAGGCGGCCAGCACCGCACCGACCAGCGCCGCGACCAGCGCCGCACTGGAACCCAGGCCCAGTTTTTGCTGCCGGCCGCCCGCAGCCTGGGTGAATGCGGTGGTATCAAGAGTCAGCTCCAGCGGCTGCGCCAACAGCTCGTCCGGCCAGGCACGCAGGATTGCTGCCAGCACGGCGGCGGGCAGCGCCCCGCTTGCCGCCGGCAGCGGCGCGCCCCAGTGCACACGGTCCGGCGGCTCGAGGCTGTAGGTACAAACTTCGTCGCCTGAAGCGTCCAGCAACCGCGACACGCGGGCCCGACGGGCCTGCGCCATGGCCGGTCCCCCCACCGCCACCGTGACGGCCGGGGCGCCGGTCAGCACGGCATATTCGCCGGTCAGTAACAGCTTGCCCGGTGCCCGGGCTTCAGCCATTGCTGTCAATGATGCGGGCCCCGGTGCCAAGTCCACCCGTGAGCAGACGCAAGACACCTGGCACCTGCTGCAAGGCTTCAGCGACGGTAGCCGTTGCTTCGGGCAGGCAAACGGCTTTCACCTGGGGACCGGCATCGATGGTAAAGAACACCGGCACGCCGTCGCGGCGCAACCCGCTGATGACCTGCATGCAGGCCAGCGTGACGGGCAACCAGTACATCAGTGGGGGGCGCGTGGTCAGCATGACCGCATGCATCTTCAAACAGTTGTGTTCGGCAAGCGCTGCCAGTCCGGCAAAGTCGCGCGCCGCGACCAGCCGCTGACCCTGCGCCAGGTCGGCCGGATGCGAGTCCACCCAGGGCTGGTAGTACGGCGAGGTCCGCTGGCTGTCGACCATACCGTCCCGCGAACTGGTGGACTTGCCGGCTTCGCTGGTCACCGCTACCACCACCTGCAGCGGCCAGTCGGCGGGCGCAAGCAGCGCCCGGCAGCGGGTCCCCGACGGCGTATTTTCGAGCAGGACAAAACCACCGTGCAGCGAGCGCGGCGCCGAACCGGAACCGATGCGGGCCACGCTTTCGAGTTGCGGATCCCGAAGGTCCAGCCCGAGAGCCGCCGCTCCGGCGACAGTCAGCGCGGCATAGCCGGATGCGGACGACGCCAGGCCTGCGCCGGTGGGAAAATCGTTTTCGCTCTCGACCCGGGCATAGTCACGGCGCCGCGCCAGCTCGCGCAGCGCATTCAGGCAGCGCTCCAGCCGCGGCTGCTCCGTGGCTGCCACCGCGCCGTTAAGGATCAGTTCATCGCGGTCCAGCGACGAATCAAAACTCACGGTGGTGCGCGTGCGCAGCGCGTCCAGCGTCACAGAGAGGGAACCCACCGCGGGCAGGTTACCGTCCTCGTCACGCTTGCCCCAGTACTTGATCAGGGCAATGTTCGGATGGGCGAGAGCGGTCGCACTCGACATCGGCAGGCAAATCTCGCAGCGGCAGGAGCGGCATTATAGACGCCTCGGATCCGGGCGTTTGGTGGCCGGCGCAACTGCGACTATGCTTTGCGCCGCGGGCGCGTCGGCATTCAGGTTCAGGTTCACAATGGATAACACGAGCAAAACGGCAAGCTACCAGGCGCGTATCGAAGCGGCGCTGGACCGCTGGCTGCCAGATCTCGATACCCCCCCGCGCCGGCTGCATGAAGCGATGCGCTACTCGGTGCTGGGTGGCGGCAAACGCATTCGGCCCCTGCTTTTATACGCCACCGGTGAGGCCCTGGGGACCGACCCGGCCATGCTCGACGCGCCGGCGGTGGCGATTGAACTGATGCACGCGTTTTCCCTGGTGCATGACGATTTGCCGGCGATGGACGACGACGACCTGCGCCGCGGCCGGCCGACAGTGCATAAAGCCTTCGACGAGGCCACCGCGATACTGGCCGCGGACGCGATGCAGCCACTGGCTTTTCATGTGCTGAGTAGCGACCCCGCCCTGATTGGGCACCCGGCCGCGCAGGTGAAGCTGGTCCGGCTGCTGGCGGAAGCCTGCGGGTCCGAGGGGATGACCGGCGGCCAGGCCATTGACCTGGCGTCCGAGGGCAGGCAACTGGACGCGGCCGAACTGGAGCACATGTACCGTCTGAAGACCGGCCGGCTGATCCGGGTCAGCATTCTGTCGGCGGCCGCCTGTCCGCCAACGCCCGGTACCGACCGGGAACACGCGCTGGAACGCTTTGCCGACGCGCTGGGGCTGGCTTTTCAGATTCGCGACGACATTCTGGACGTCGAGGGCGAAACCGAAGTGATTGGCAAGCAGCAGGGCGCGGATGAGGCCCGTCACAAGGCGACTTACCCGGCGTTGTTCGGCATGGAGCACGCCCGGGAGCGGGTAGCAGAACTCCTGGGTGCCGCGCTGCAAGAGCTCGAGGTGTTCGGCGCCGGCACCAGCTACCTGGCCTACCTGGCCCGCATGATCGCCGAGCGCGATCACTGAGAACGGCCACGCCGCGAAAAGCCGGGGCTGCTGCTAGAATCAGCCTTCCTCCTCCGGTAAAGGCGAGATGTACACCAGCTTCTTCGGCCTGAACGAGAAGCCTTTCTCGATAACGCCCGATCCGCGTTACCTGTTCATGAGCGAGCGCCACACCGAGGGGCTCGCCCATCTGCTGTACGGCGTCAACGAGAGCGGCGGCTTCATCCAGCTGACCGGCGAGGTGGGCACCGGCAAGACCACGCTGGTGCGGAGCCTCTTGCAGCAGCTGCCGGACAGTGCCGACGTCGCGCTGATCCTGAACCCGCAGCTGTCCCGCACGGAATTCCTGAGCGCGATCTGCGAAGAGCTCGGCATCGCGCTGCCGAAGCAACGCGACAGCATCAAGGCGCTGACGACGGCATTGAACGCCTTCCTGCTGGGCAACCACGGCCGCGGCAGGCGCACGATCCTGATAGTTGACGAAGCGCAAAACCTGCGCGTGGATGTGCTCGAGCAGGTGCGGCTGCTGACCAACCTCGAAACCACCAAGCAGAAATTGCTGCAGATCATCCTGATCGGCCAGCCGGAGTTGCGCGATCTGCTGGCCCGCAACGACATGCGCCAGCTCGCTCAGCGCATCACCGGGCGCTATCACCTCGAACCGCTGAACCGCGAAGAAACGATCGAGTACGTCGATCACCGCCTGCGTGTTGCCGGAGCCGTGGGGGAAGTCTTCACGCCCCCGGCGAAGCGCGACCTGTTCCGGCACTCCGGCGGCGTGCCACGCATGATCAACGTAATTGCGGACCGCGCGCTGCTTGGCGCTTTCACCCAGGACACGCGCACGGTTACACCGGCACTGGTTCGCAGCGCGTCCGGAGAGGTATACGGGGGCAGTGGCCGCCGCGGCTGGCAACGCCCGGTCTGGATCGCCGCAACGCTGGCACTGGCCCTTGCCGTCGGCGCGTGGTTCCTGGTGCCGCGCACGCAGAATGTCCCCGCGCCTGAGGTGGCGGACAGCCCTTCACTGCCCGCCGGCGAGCCGGCGCCGCAACCCGTCGCGGCTTCGCCGGCGCCAGCAGACGTCGACGTGATGCGTGCACCCGCCACCCCGGTGCTAACGACTGAACTGCAAGGCGATGAACCCGTGGTCGCGCTCGGCGCAGTGCTGACGGCCAACGCTGAGCGCACCAGCACGGACCGGGCCTTCGAGGCCCTGCTGGGGCTTTGGGACGTGACCTACGAGCGCGGCACCAAGCAGGCCTGCAAGCAGGCAGAAAGCAACCAGCTCTACTGCCTGTTCCAGCGCGGCTCCCTGTCCCAGGTGCGTGGCCTGGACCGGCCGGTCATCCTGACCCTGCGCGGTGACGATGGCTTGCAGCACCAGGTGGTGCTGTCTGGAATCAGCGATGAATATGCGGTGCTGACCATCGGTAACAACCAGCACCGCGTGCCGACGGCAGCCCTGGACGACTACTGGTTTGGCGAGTACCTGCTGCTATGGCGCCCCCAGATCGGCGTCGTGAAATCTTTCTTCCCCGGTATGCGCGATCCGGATGTGCGCTGGATACGCGAATCGCTCAATGCCATTCACGGCACACCCGTGGTCGCCGAAGGCTCTGACCTGTTCGACGAAAGCCTCGAAGCGCAGGTGCGCGAATACCAGAAAGAGCGCCGGCTGACCGTCGACGGCCTGGTTGGCCAGCAGACACAGATCGCGATGAATACGGATCTCGGGGCCGAAAACCGCCCACGCCTGGCGCGAGTCAACTAGGCCGATGTCATTTATCCTCGACGCGCTGCGCAAGAGTGAACGGGAGCGCCAGCAGCAAGCCACACCCGGCATTGGCGACGCGGGCTACCGGCCGCCGAAGAAGACCACCAGTGGCTGGCTGATCGCCGTCATTGCAATACTCGTTGTAAATATCCTGCTCGTCGCGGCGCTGCTGCTGCGTGAAGACAGCGACGCGCCGGCTACACGTACCGTGCAACCCGCGCCGGTTCCCAGGGCCACACCCGCCCCGGCGCGGCGCCCGGCGCTCACCGCGCCGAAGCGGGAAGACATCCGATCCCTGGCCGAAGAAGTGCCTGGCGCGGCGGACACCGATGCGGCGGGAGGGGGCGGCACGGTTGCAGCAAACCGGCCGGCCCAGGCCGTGACCGCACTGGCCACGCCCGCGCCGGAGCCTGCTGCAACACCGTCGACCTCCAGTGCTACTGCCGGACTACCCAGCATGGAACAAGTCGTGCTCGAAGGCCGGCTGGAAATGAACATACTGCGCCTCGACATACACGTGTACAGCGAACAGCCCGCGCAGCGTTTCGTGTTCATCAATATGACCAAGTACCGGGAAGGTGAAGCCCTGAAGGAAGGCCCGCGCGTGGAGAACATCACGCCGGACGGCGTCGTGCTGAGCCACCAGGGCAACCGTTTCGTGCTCACCCGCTAGATACCACGGCGAGTTTTGCTCACGCGGCGTCCACGGGCTGGATCAGGTCGGCGCCGTCATGGGTCGGGCTGTTCACCGCCCGGCTGACCGGCTGCATGGACAGCTTCGTGGTAACAACACTATCCAGTACCGCCAGCGCCTCGTCGCTGCCTGCCGCGCCGAGCCATCGATCGAGCGCATCGGGCGGCAGAATCACCGGCATGCGATGGTGAACCTCGCGCATGGCGCCGCTGGCCTCGGTGGTGAGCAGCGTGCAGGTCTCAAGGGGCACGTCGCCCTTGTCCCAGTGCTCCCACAGCCCTGCCATCAGGAAAGGCCCGCCGGCGGCCGCGGTGATGAACCACGGCTGCTTCGGACCGTCTGCCCGTTGCTGCCACTCGTAAAAACCATCGGCAAGGACTGCGCAACGCCGCCGCCGGAAAGCTGCCCGGAATGCGGGCTTCTCCGCCGCCGTTTCGAGCCTCGCATTAATCAACCGGTTGCCGATCGCCGGTTCCTTAGCCCAGCTGGGCACGAGCCCCCAGCGCAGCATCGCAAATTCCGCCGGCGTCGCCTGGCCCGCCCGCAGCGCAGCCACCAGTTGCGTCGGTGCGATGTTGTAATGCGGTTTCAGTTCGACGGTGCAATCGACGCCGAAGAGTTCCTGCACGGCCTCGCGCGGTGAAAAGAAAGCAAAACGGCCGCACATGCTTCAGGCCAGCCTCAGTCGCGTATCCCGACGCCCCGGTGGATCAGCACCAGGCTCAGCGTAAACAGCCCGCCCAGAAAGGCCAGGATGATCAGGTAGGCGACCCAGATATTGATGTCCGACACGCCCAGCACGCCGAAGCGAAACGCGTTGACCATGTACAGGATCGGATTCAGCAGTGACAACTGCTGGGCAAATTCCGGCAGCAGGGACACAGAGTAGAACACGCCGCCAAGATAGGTCAGCGGCGCCAGCACAAAGGACGGAATAATAGACACGTCGTCGAACTTGCGCGCAAAGATCGCGTTGATCAGGCCACCGAGAGAGAACACGGCGGAGGTCAGGATGATCACGCTGACCGCGATGAACAGATTGTGAACGGGCAGCCGGGTAAAAAACAGCGCGATCCCGGTGACCACCAGGCCAACCAGCAGGCCACGGACCATGCCACCCACCATATGACCGACCACGATGACCCAGTTGGGCATTGGTGCGACCAGCATCTCCTCGAGGTGGCGGTTGTACTTGGCGCTGAAGAAAGACGACACCACGTTGCCGTAAGAATTGGTAATGACCGACATCAGGATCAGCCCCGGCGCGATGTATTCCATGTAATCGAAACCCGCCATCTGGCCGATGCGCCGGCCGATCAGGGTGCCGAAGATCAGGAAATACAGCGTCATCGTGATGGCCGGCGGCACCAGGGTCTGGACCCAGATCCGCATGACGCGCTGGATTTCCTTGTTCCCAAGTGTGCCGAGGCTGATGAGCTGACCCTGCAGGTTCATGACGCCCTCGCGGCGATGGGCTGCACGGCCTGCTTTTCACCACCGCGTTCGGTAAGGCGAAAGAACACCTCTTCCAGCCGATTCGATTTATTGCGCATGCTGATCACGCTGATGCCCGCACCGCTGAGCATGCGGAACAGGCCGTTCAGGTCCTGGTTGCGGGTGATTTCCACCTGCAGCTCGTTCTCGTTCAGCAGCGTGACATCAAACTCGTCGAACAGCGGCAAGGCCACCACGGGCTCACGCGTGGTCAGGACGAAGATTTCCCGATGCAGTTTCATCAGGATCGACGTCATGCGGTCGTTCGCCACGATCTTGCCGTGGTCGATGATGCCGACATGTCGACAGAGCTTCTCCGCTTCTTCCAGGTAGTGCGTCGTCAGGATGATGGTGGTGCCCTGTTCGTTGATCTCGCGGAGAAACTCCCACATGGAGCGCCGTATTTCGATATCCACACCGGCCGTCGGTTCGTCGAGTATCAGCAGCCGGGGCTTGTGGACCAGGGCCCGGGCGATCATCAGCCGGCGCTTCATGCCGCCGGACAGGTTGCGCGCGATGTCGTCGCGCCGGTCCCAGAGTTGCATCTGTTCCAGGACTTCCTGGGCACGCCGACGCGCCTCGGAACGCGGAACGCCGTAGAAGCCGGCCTGGTTCGCCACGATATTGTCCAGCTGGTCGAACTGGTTCAGGTTGATTTCCTGGGGGACGACGCCGAGGCAACTCTTGGCGGCGGCGAGGTCGGTGTCCAGACTGTGGCCGAAAACCTCGACCTGACCGGAAGTCTTGTTGACCAGGGACGTGACGATGCCGATCGCCGTGGTCTTGCCGGCGCCGTTGGGCCCGAGCAGAGCGAAGAAATCGCCTTCCGCCACGGCCAGATCAATGCCGTCCAGGGCCCGCACGCCGTTGGCGTAGGTCTTGACCAGGTTTCGAATCGCGAGTGCGTGCATGACCGACCATTTTGCCCGTCCGGAGAACGACAGGCCAAGGGTGGGATCAGCAGCGGCCGAAAACTCAGGCGCGATGCCGCTGCGAACGGGGCGGCCGCAAACCGGCCAGGCCCAGCGGAATCAGGTCGAGCCCGACGGGGCGCCAGCCATCGGCCTTCATGCGCGCGGCCCGCAGCAGCAGAGGCAGCAGGTTGGGGCTGAAGGCCCGGCGCACGCGCAGTTGCGAGGCTGCCAATGGGACGCAGTTCTGGATCGTGTCGAAGCCGAGTTGTGCGAGCCGCTGCACCCGGGCCTGATCGGCACCCACGCACAAGGATGCGGCAACTGGCTGGTGGCGGGCAATTTGCCAAAGGTACGTCAGCAGGCCCGCCGCATAGGAATTGGCGGCGAGGTGCCAGGCAGGATCCAGGTTTGCCGGTGGTGGCTGTTCAGCAACCTGCGTCGATAACGGCAGCGTCCGGAAACCGGCCAAAGGTACCGGCAGTGCGGCCAGCCGCCGCAGCTCTGCAGCATTCAGCGCAGCCAGCGCCTGAACGCTCCGGGGGTGCAGGCCGAGCATTTCAAGCCCGGCGTCACCGGCCCGAGGGTCCGCCACCAGGCTCAGGAAGGCCACGTTCAGATCCCGAATTTCGACGAAAAAAACCTTATCCAGCGCTTCACACCGCATTGGCCAACTCCTCATATCTCAGGGCCGGATTACTATATATGGGAATTTTCGACCATAAAAGGTAAAAACAGCCTTGAATCGGGTTCCGAACCCGTTTCCAGCCAAAGGGAGAAGAATTGTCATGCGGGTAACAGATGACCGCTACTCGGGCGAGTTGGAGAGGTTTGACCTGGCCATGCGGATGATCCGGCACGAAGCCCGAACCGGCACGATCCGTGCCTGCACGGGCTTCACGGAAGACCGCGTGCGCAAGCTCGTTGCCAGCTACTGCCGGGAGACAGGCCGGCCGCCGTTGCGGCGCCGGCGCGGCAAGTCGCCGCGCCAGGTGGCGCCTTTCGTCAGCAGCGCCGAGCGCCAGGCCGAGACAACCCGGCTCGCGACGCTATATATCTATTGCCGCGCGGCTGACCTGAACGCCGAAGGCCGCATCACGCGCGACGAGAGCGACTCGCTGGTCGAGATTGCCCAGCGGGTGTGCCAGGCCTACGAACTCTATGAACTGCTTGAACCCAGCCCAACGCTGTCCTTCGAATGGGCCTGGAACCTCTATCATGCCTTGCTGGTAACGGGTGAGCTGTACTTTGCGTGGTGTGCGGCTTGCGATGCGCCCTATGTTCAGGACCGCTACGCACTGGATTACGAACACTGCCCGTCATGTGAACTGCGCGAGCAGCAAGAGAGGCGTGCACATGAACTCCGATGACTGCCCCCGATGACTACAGTCGAGATCACCTTTGCCGGCGGGCGCCTGGACCGGGCGCCGGAGGTGCGCGCGGATCCCGGCGCGCTGTATGCGGCGCTGACGTCGCCGCAGGCCCGCTTCGTGCCGGTCTGGCAACAACGGTGCCTGGTGCAGAACGACCGGGCGGGTCTGTTGAGCGCGGCCGAGCTGGGCGCGGCCGCGCCCGGCGTGGACGCCGCCATTCTGCTTGGCCGGCGCGCCGACGAATGGCTGTTCGCCGCAGAACTCGATGCGGCGCAGGCGCCGAAGCTTGGCCCAGGCCAGGTGTTTGCCGAGCTGCGCGAGGTCATGGGGGAGTTGCCGGCCGAGGACGCCGCCCTGGTGGCCTATGCCAGGGCGATGGTGAACTGGCGCGCCCGCCACCGGCACTGCGGCGTGTGCGGCGCAGAGAACCGGCCGCGAGAAGCCGGCTTTGTCATGGAGTGCACCGCGGCGGGTTGCGGACATCGCAGTTTTCCGCGTCTCGATCCGGCGGTGATCGTGCTGGTCCACCATGGCGACAGCTGCCTGATGGGGCGCCAGCCCACCTGGCCGGAAGGCCGTTATTCGACCATCGCCGGTTTCATCGAGCCGGGCGAAGGTCTTGAAGACGCGGTGCGCCGTGAAGTGGCTGAAGAGACCAACATCCGGGTTGGTGCCTGCCATTATTTCGCGTCGCAGCCGTGGCCGTTTCCCGCGGCCTTGATGATCGGCTTTCACGCCGTGGCTGAAAGCACCGATATTCGTCTGAACGACGGCGAGCTGGCGGACGCCCGCTGGCTGACACGCGAGCAGATTGCGGCCCGGGACGTCACCTTGCCGCCGCGCACCTCCGTCGCCTTCCGGCTCATCGAATCATGGTTCGACCAGGGCGGCGTCACGCTGGGCGAATTGGGAATAGAGGGCCCGCCTCTCAAACTGCGCCGCTGACCGCCGGCAGGCAGCGGTCGAGGAACGCGCGCACGTCGGCGAGTTCATCGGGAACCACGGCATGCGGAATGGGGTAGGTGCGCCACTCCGCATCGCCATTGACTGCCTGCAACTGTTCATGGGAAGCGCGGCCGATCCACTCGGGCACCACCGGATCGGCTTCACCGTGCCCCTGGAATATGGGCGTCGACCGGTTTGCCGGGGTAACTTCTGCCGCCAGGGTCCGGGCCAGCGGCAGATAACACGACAATCCGACGATGCCAGCCAGGCGCTGCGGAAATCGCAGCCCAGTGAAAAGCGCCGTGGCACCGCCCTGGGAAAAACCGCCCAGCACGATTCGCTCCGCAGGAATGCCTCGAGCGATCTCGGCATCCAGCAGCGCGCCCACGCCAGCAGCGGCGCTGCGAATTCCCCCTTCATCCTCCGGGTGGCCGTCTGGATCGAGATCGCCGATGTCGTACCAGGCCCGCATCTGCATGCCCGCATTCACCGTGACCGGGCGCACGGGTGCGTTAGGAAACACAAAGCGCAGCGGCCGGTTCGGGCCCAGGGCCAGCATCGGCACCACAGGTTCGAAATCGTGAGCATCAGCGCCCAACCCGTGTAGCCAGATCACCGCGGCGTCGGGGGCCGGCCCCGACTCCCGCACCAGGGTGCTGAGTTCGTTCATGACAGCTCCGCCGGAATTCAGCGGCTGATGGTAATCGCGTGCACGCGGCCATTGACAGCCAGGCCTCAGATGATAGTATGCGCATCCTTTTTATTTTATGCACATACTTTCATGCCGATCCATCAGGCAGCCCGGTCCGCGAGGCAGCAGGCGATCCTGGACATCCTGCAGGAACAGACCGTGACCCGGCAGGCCGAGGTTGTGGCCTTGTTGCAGGAACGCGGGATCCCGGCGACACAGTCGAGCGTGAGCCGCGACCTGCGCCAGCTTGGTATTGCCAAGCTGGACGATGGTTACGCCGAGGCGCGCAGAGCGCCTGCCGAAGACAATCCGCGCCCGCCCGGCGACTTTGTCCGCGGCACGGCGGCGGCGGGCGCCAACCTGCTGGTCATCCGCACGGCCGTAGGGGCCGCAGCACGGGTTGCGGTGTACCTGGACCGGGCGGGCTGGGCGGAAATCGTCGGCACCCTGTCTGGCGACGACACGGTGTTCGTTGCCACCGACAGCGGCGCCGCACAGCGCCGCCTCCAGGCGCGGCTGCGCGCAGAATTTGCCATTGACGAAAACTCGGGACACAACGGATGACTAACGACAAACTCAACGCGACGCCCATCGTCCTGGCCTTTTCCGGCGGCCTCGATACGTCATTTTGCGTGCCGTGGCTGAAGGAAACCTACGGCCGGCCGGTCGTCACGGTCACCATCAATACCGGCGGCCTGGATGCTGCCGGCGCGGCCGAGCTGGAAGCCCGCGCCCTGGCCCTTGGTGCCAGGGAACACGTGCTGGTAGAAGCGCGGCCGCGGTTCTTCGACCAGGTGCTGCGCTTCCTGATTGCGGGCAACGTGCGCCGCGGCCAGTTGTACCCGCTGTGTGTCGGTGCCGAGCGCGGTATCCAGGCAGCCCTGATGGCCGAGGTGGCCGGCGAACGGGGCAGTGATACCGTCGCCCATGGCTGCACGGCTGCCGGCAACGACCAGGTACGCTTCGAGATTGCGCTGCGCACGATCAACCCCGGGCTCGACGTGCTCGCGCCGGTGCGCGATCACGCTTTCCAGCGCGATACGCAGGTTGCCTACCTGGAGGAGAGGCAGCTCCCCGTGCCCGCGAAGGGCTCGGCCTACTCCATCAACCGTGGACTGTGGGGCGTAACCATCGGCGGCACGGAGACCCTGGACTCGAAGGGCTCCATACCGGAGAGCGCGTGGGTCTTATCCACCGGCGCGATGGACCATGCACGGGCCCCTGCAACCCACAGACTCGCTTTTGAACAGGGCATCCCGGTCAGCCTCGACGGCACCGAGATGGAGCCCGTGGCGCTGATTGAAGCCGTGGAAGCACTGGCCGCAGCTTTTGGTATCGGCCGGGGAATTCACCTGGGCGACACGGTGCTCGGCACGAAGGGCCGGGTGGCTTTCGAAGCGCCGGCCGCCGAGGTGTTGCTGACGGCGCACCGGGAACTGGAGAAGCTGGTGCTGAGCGGCCTGCAGCAGCGGATCAAAGACGCCGTGTCTGCGAGCTACGGCGATTTCATCCATGAGGGCAAACAGCTCGACCCGGTATGCCGGGATATCGAGGCGCTGCTGGAATCTTCACAGGCCCGTGTCACCGGGCAGGTCAGGCTGCGCCTGCAGCCCGGCAGCGTGTTTGTCGAAGGTGTGGAATCGCCGCACTCGCTGATGGCAGCGACCAAGGGAAAATATGGGGAAGCCGCGGGCGAGTGGACGGCGCAGGATGCGCTGGGCTACTCGAAGATCCTGGCCCTGACGGGCATGCTGCAGACCCGGGCGGCGGGGAACGAAAAATGAAAACAGTCATTGCAGACAAGATCGCGTCCGTGGCGCAGGATGTCGCGCTGAAAAGAGAGCTGCGGATCTCCCCGGAGATTCCGTGCGAAGAGGGCGTGCTGATCGCGGCCGAAATCCTCAGCAGCAAGACCAGCTACAACACGCTGGAGCTGGTCAGCGGCCGCATGGCGAAGCTGCGCCCGGGAGACGTCATTGTCGGCGCCCTCGGTCATCGCAAGGCGCTGTTCGGCTACTCCGGTCATCTGCCCGAGCGGCTTGCGCCGGGCGATACCGTGCAGGTTCTGAACATGGGCGGCGTGCTCGGCGTTTGCGACTCGATCAATGCGAATTTCGGCGCGCCCTTCGATGCCAGGGTGCTCGGCGCAGTGCTCGACTTCCCGTATCTCGGCGAACGCATCGGTGTGCCGGCACGCGTTGGCAGGGAACAGCTGGACACGGCCGTGGGCGCCGACACGCGCGGCGTGCCGGTGGTGGCTGTCGCCGGCACCTGCATGAACGCCGGAAAAACCGCGGCCGCCTGCGCCCTGATCAGCCGGCTGCGTCACCTCGGGCACACCGTAGACGCCTTCAAGGCCACCGGCGTGGCACTGCGGCGGGATATCCTTGCTATGGAAGATGCCGGCGCGCGCAATACCTCTATTTTTACCGACTTTGGCGTGGTCAGCACCACGGCAACGAACGGTCCGCCGGTCACGCGCATGATGCTGAACCAGCTCGGAGCCGGGTCGCCCGACGTCATTGTGTACGAGCTCGGCGATGGCATTCTCGGCGCCTACGGTGTCGAGGCAATACTGAAGGACCCGGGCATTCGCGACTCGCTCACCTACCTGGCGCTGTGCGCCAATGATCCCGTGGCCGCATGGGGCGGCGTGAAGCTGCTGCGCGAAGAGTTCGACCTGGAGCCGCAACTGGTCACGGGACCGGCAACAGACAATGTGGTGGGACGCCAGATCATCGCCGACCGGCTCGGCGTTGCCGCCATCAACGCCATCACGGACGGTGCCGAGCTGGGCGATGCCGTGGCCGCCAGCCTAGGGCTTGGCAACACCGCGAACTGAGGAGTGCCAGGAATGACAGCGACGCCAACTTTCCTGCTGGGCGGCACGGGTTACGTGGCCGGCGAACTGCTGCGCCTGCTCGCCCAGCACCCGCACCTCGAGGTAGCCGGCGTGCTGTCCGCAAGCCGCGCGGGTACACCAATCCGCGAGGTGTTCCCGCAACTGCAGGACAGCTATGGCGACAGGGTCTTCTGCAACCGGGACACGCTGTACGAGGAGCTTCCCACCGGTCGGGCCGCCCTGTTCTCCGCGGCGCCGCACGGTGCCAGCGCCACACTGGTGGCTGAATGCCTGGCGCGGGCGGCACAGGCGAAAACCGAACTGACGGTGGTCGACGTATCCGCGGACTTCCGCTATCCGGACGCGGCCGCTTACGCTGCCGTCTATGGGCAGGCCCATGGTGCGCCCGAGCTGCTGGAGAATTTCCGCTGCGCGGTCCCTGAACACCTGAAGGCCAGTGACCAGCCGCACGTGGCCCACCCGGGCTGTTTCGCTACCGCACTGCTGCTGGCCACCGTGCCGCTGGTCTCCCTCGACCTGGTGACCGGTGACCTGCATGCGGTGGGCATCACCGGCAGCACCGGCTCCGGCCGGACACCCGGGCCGGGCACCCACCATCCGGAACGTCACAGCAATCTCTATGCCTACAAACCCCTGGCGCACCGGCATGCGCCGGAAGTCATGGGCCTGTGTGCTGCGGCGACCGGCTCCCGGCCCAACCTGCACTTCGTCCCTCACTCCGGCCCGTTCGCCCGCGGCATTCATGTCACGGTGCAGGCGGCGTTGCGGGAGCCGGTGCACGCCGACGACCTGCGCGCGTCATTGGCCAACTTCTATGCCGACAGTGAGTTCGTGCAGGTGCACGACGGCACGCCGCGCATCAAGGATGTCATCGGCAGCAACTACTGCCACCTCGGCGTCGCAACGGATGCCGACGGCGTCGCGGTGTTCGCAGTCATCGACAACCTGGTGAAGGGCGCCGCCGGGGGGGCAGTGCAATGGATGAACCGGCAGCTGGGCTGGCCCGAATCCACGGGCCTGCGCACACCGGCGCTGGCGTGGATCTGAAGCGATGAATCAATACGCGACACCGGCACAGGCCGCAGAGGCCCGGCACTTGCTGCAGGTCTACCCCCAGCTGGCCATTGAGCCGACGGGTTCCGACGGGGTGTACCTGCACTGCGGTGACCGCCGGGTGCTCGACCTGTACGGCGGCCATGCGGTCGCAGCCCTGGGCTACAAGCACCCGGAACTGCTCGCGGCCATGGACAGTCAGGCGAAGACGCTGTTCTTCCAGAGCAACGCGGTAGCGCTGGACGTCAGGGCCCGGGCTGCCGACGCGCTGATCGACTTTGCACCCGACAACCTGGAACGGGTCTTTTTCGCCAACAGCGGCGCGGAAGCCAACGAGAACGCGCTGCGCCTGGCCTGCCGGCTCACGGGCCGGACGCGGGTGGTCGCCATTGAACACGGTTTTCACGGCCGCACAGCCGGGGCCGCTGCCGTGACCTGGGGCGCGGCCGGGGGCTGGTACGGCTTCCCGAGGCTGCCCTTTGACGCGGACTACATTCCGCGCGACGTGGTCGGCGCGGTGGCAGACAAAGTCACGAGCGAGACCGCTGCCGTCATTGTCGAACTGGTGCAGGGCGTGGCCGGCGCCTACGACCTTGATCCCGCCTTCGTCACGGCAATTGCCGACGCCTGCAGGGCCGCGGGCGCTCTGTTGATCGTGGACGAAGTACAAACCGGTGTCGGCCGCTGCGGCGCGCCCTTTGCGAGCCAGCTCTACGGTATCCAGCCCGACCTGCTCACCGCAGCCAAGTCCCTCGGCGGCGGCTTCCCCTGCGCCGCGCTGCTGACCACCGCCGACGTCGCGGCGGAAGTTCGCCACGGCGACCTCGGGACGACCTTTGGCGGCGGGCCGCTGGCCTGTGCGCTGATCGAGACCGTGCTGCGCGTGGTTCGGCGCGACGGCCTGGCGGCACGCGCGGCTGAACTTCACGAGCAACTGCGCGCGGCGCTGCCCCTGGGCCCGGTTGTCGGCCTGCAGGGCAAGGGACTGCTCGCCGGGTTGCGCTGCACCCGGGGCGCGCGCGACGTGCAGGCGGAACTGCTGGCGGCGGACATCCTGACCGGCTCCAGCGCCGATCCCAATATCGTGCGATTGCTGCCACCCCTGGTACTGGAGCAGCAGCACGTGGAACAACTCCTGAATGCACTGGCCACGCTGCCAGTTTGATGAGAGAGACGATGATGAAAGAGTTTTACGACCTCGCAGATTTTTCCGTCGAGCAGGTTGAAGCACTGATTTCGCTGGCCACCCGGCTGCAACACCAGCCGGAGCCCCAGGCGCTGGCGGGCAAGGTGTTGTCGCTGTTGTTCCTGAGCCCGTCCTTGCGCACGCTGGCCTCGTTCCAGGCCGCCATGGTGCGCCTTGGTGGCGGCTCCTTCGTGATCTCTCCGGAGATGTCCATTCACGGTATCGAATCCCGGGCGGGCATCGTGATGGACGGCGCGGCCGCCGAACACATCAGCGAGGCGGTACCGGTCATCGCATCCTACGGCGATGCAATGGGCATTCGCGCCTTCGCCGAGGGTCGCAGTCTCGACAATGACCTGGCGGACTTCGAATACAACAAGCTGCGTCAACTGGTGACCACGCCGCTGATCAACATGGAGTCGGCCATCGGGCACCCGTGCCAGAGCCTGGCCGACTGGAAAACGCTGGACGAAATCGGCGTGCCGAAGCAGGACGGGCGCTTCGTGCTGAGCTGGGCCTATCACCCGCGGGCACTGCCGCTGGCCGTGCCGGCGGCAACCCTGCAGATGGCCGCCATGCGCGGCATGGACGTAACGGTGTTGCGCCCGGAAGGTTTCGAACTGCCGCCGTCGATCATGGACCGCGCCGCGCAGGCTGCGGCAGCATCCGGTGGCTCCGTGCGTGAGACGGACGATCGCGGTGAAGCCCTCGCCGGCGCCCACGTGATCTACGCGAAGTCCTGGTCGTCGACCCGGCACTACGGAGACAAGATCGCCGACGGCGACCTGCGCCGGGAATTCGACGACTGGTGCGTGGACGATCCCTGGTTCGAAACGACGGCCGAAGACTGCCGCTTCATGCACTGCCTGCCCGTGCGCCGCGGCGTGGTGGTGTCCGATCGCGTGCTCGACGGCCCGCGCAGCGTCGTGATCCAGGAGGCCCAGAACCGCATGTACGCGCAGATGGCCGTGCTGCATGCCATGCTCGGCAACGGAGGCCTGTAATGCAGAATCCGAACAATCGCGACATCGTGGTGGCAGCGCTGAAACACGCGGCGCCCTACGTGCGCATGTACAAGAACAAGGTCTTCGTGCTGAAAGCCGGTGGTGAAATTTTTGCCAGTATCGACAGCACGCGCACCTTCGTGGAGCAGATTGCGATCCTGCACCAGGTGGGCATGCGCATCGTGCTCGTGCACGGCGGCGGGCGACAGTCCACGGAGTTGTCTGCAGCCCTCGGCATGCCGACCCAGTTCGTGCAGGGCCGGCGGGTCACCGACGAGCACGCGCTGGAAGTTGCGGCTATGGTGCTGAACGGCCAGATCAACACACGCATTCTCGCCGCCTGCCGCGATCTAGACATACCCGCAGTGGGCATCAGCGGCGTGGACGCCGGGCTCATCCGCGCCCATCGGCGGCCCCCCGTGAAGGTGGACGACCACGACACGGACCATGTGGACTATGGCTACGTGGGCGACATCGAATCGGTGGACGCCGACGTGCTGCGCATGCAGCTGAACAGTGGCCTGATGCCGGTCATCAGCCCGCTGTCCGCCGACCACACCGGGACGCTGCTGAATATCAACGCCGATACGGTGGCGGCGGCCATGGCCAGCGAGCTGGGCGCGGAGAAAATGATCCTGATCACCGGCGCACCGGGCATTCTCGAGGACCGGAACGACGCGAGTTCGATCATGTCCTACCTCGACCTGGCCGGTCTGCGTGAACTGCGCGAGAACGGCTCGATGGCCGACGGCATGCTGCCGAAGGCTGCGGCGATTGAAACGGCGATCAAGGGCGGTGTGGCGCGCGTGCACATCATTTCCTACAAGATCCCAGACAGCCTGCTGCTCGAAGTGTTCACGAACGAAGGTACGGGCACGCTGGTGGTCGCCAATACGAACACCTTGTCGCCGGCAGAACAGGCGCCGGGACAGGACTAGCAGGAGCGCATCATGAGCAGGCTGTGGGACAAGGGCGAACCGCTGGACGAGCGGGTACTGCGTTATACGGCCGGCGAAGATCATCGGCTGGACGGCCGGCTCGTGCCCTATGACGTGCGGGCATCCATTGCCCACGCGCGCATGCTGAATACCCAGGGGCTGCTGCAGGACGCCGATCTGACGGCCATTGTCGCCGGACTGGAGTCCCTCGCAGACGAGCACGCCCGGGGGGAGTGGCGCATCGAACTCGCGGATGAAGACGTACACACCGCGCTCGAGCACCGGCTGACGGAACGCGCCGGTGAGGCCGGCAAACGAGTCCACCTGGGACGTTCGCGCAATGACCAGGTGCTCGCCGCGCTGCGCCTGTATCTGCTCGACGTTGCCGAGCATGCGTCGCAGGCCGCCGAGGCCGTGGCCCATGCACTGGATGCGCTGGCGCAACGCGAAGCCGCAACGGAGTTGCCCGGGTATACACACATGCAGCAGGCAATGCCGAGTTCCGTCGCGCTCTGGGCGGGCGGATATGCGGCCGAACTGCGCGACGATGCCGCCGGCATCGCGGCCAGCCGCCGGCGGCTGGCCCGCAACCCGCTGGGCAGCGCAGCCGGCTACGGCGTGCCTGGCTTGCCACTGGACCGGGAACACACCCGGGCGGCCCTGGGCTTCGACGAGGTGCACGAACCCGTCACCGCGGTGCAGTTGTCGCGGGGCAAGGGCGAAGCCGGCCTGGTCTTCGAACTCTGCCTGCTGGTGCAGGACCTCGGGCGCCTGGCGGCGGACCTGCTGCTGTTCTATACGCAGGAGTTCGCCTACGTGGCGCTGCCGGAAGCTATGACGACGGGCTCGTCCATCATGCCGCAGAAACGCAATCCCGACGTGCTCGAACTGGTGCGCGGCGCAACGGCGACACTGCACGGCAGCCTCGTGGAAATTCTCGGCCTGTCTGCGAAACTCGGCTCGGGCTATCAGCGCGACACGCAGCGGCTGAAGGCACCGCTGTTTCGGGCCGTCGATCTCACGCTGGATTCCTGCGCGATCATGGCGCACCTGCTCGACGGCGTGCGCTTCCTGCCGGAGAACATCCGGCTCGATCCCGGCATACATGCCGCATCCCGGGCGAATCAACTGGTGCTGGAAGAGGGCCTGAGCTTCCGCGATGCCTACCAGCGGGTGGCCCGCGAACTGTCCGGAGAGAAGGACTGATGCGCCGAATTGATATGGCGATTGTTCTCGCGCTGTGCCTCGCCGCCGCCGGCTGCGGGTTGAAGGGCAACCTCTATCTGCCGCCCGAACCTTTGGAACCAGCGTCCTCGGCAACCGCCGAACCCCGCTCCGAAGTGACTGACCCGACAGCAAACCAGGCCGGCGACCCCGCGGCTGCGCCACCCGAACAACCGGAGCCGGACCCAGCAATCGAAGGCACCGAAGACTTCGACGATCGCTCCCCTGGGGACCGGCAACCGTGACGAAGCGCCCGCGGCTGATCCTCGTCGACGGCTCCTCCTACCTGTACCGGGCCTTTCACGCCTTGCCGGAACTCAGCAATTCGGCGGGGGAACCCACCGGTGCAGTACACGGCGTGCTGAACATGCTGAACAAGCTGCAGCGTGACCTGGAACCGACACACCTGGCCGTGGTCTTCGACGCGCCCGGCAAGACCTTCCGCGACAAACTCTACGCTGAATACAAGGCCAACCGCCCACCGATGCCGGACGACCTGCGCGCCCAGATCGACCCGCTGCTGGAAGCCGTGCAGGCTGGCGGCCTGCCGATGCTGCGCATTCCCGGGGTAGAAGCGGACGACGTAATCGGCACGCTCGCGCAACGCGCGGTGGCCGCCGACATGGAGGTCATCATTGTCACCGGCGACAAAGACATGGCCCAGCTGGTGGGACCCCACGTGGAGCTGCTGGACACGATGCCCCGGGGCCCAAGCCGCGAACCGCGCGCGACGGATACCGACGGGGTGGTGGAACGCTTTGGCGTCCGCGCGGCGCAGATCACCGACTACCTGGCCCTGGTGGGCGACAGCTCCGACAACATTCCCGGCGTGCCGAAGGTGGGCGCTAAGACCGCGGCCACACTGCTACAACATTACGACCATGTTGAAGACATGCTGGCCGACATCGACGGTGTTGCAGCCCTGGCGATACGCGGTGCGAAGGGTCTCGCCGGGCGCCTGGAGGAATACCGCGACACGGTCACGATGTCCAAGGATCTCGCGACGATCCGTTGCGAGCTCGAACTCGATGTCGAACCCGCAGCGCTGACGCCGGGTAAACCGGAACTCGAGCGATTGAGACCTCTTTACGAACGCCTGGAACTGCGTCGACTGCTCGATGCGCTGCCGGAGGCGGATGAATCTCATCCACCGCGCCAGGACGCGACGGACTACACCGTCATTCAGGATCAGGCAGCTCTCGATAGCTGGATGGCGAAGTTAGCCGAGGCGAATCCTGTGGCCTTCGATACGGAAACCGACAGCCTCGATTACATGCAGGCCAGTATCGTCGGTGTGTCTTTCGCCGTCGCCCCGGGGGTAGCCGCCTACCTGCCGCTGGCGCACAACGGTCCGGACCAGCCCGAGCAGCTGGACCGGGAGGCCACGCTGGAACGGCTGCGACCGTGGCTGGAGGATCCAGCGCGCGACAAAGTCGGCCACCACCTGAAATACGATGCCCACGTGCTGCGTAACCACGGTATCAGCCTGGCCGGCATCACGTGGGACACGATGCTCGAGTCTTATGTGTTGAATAGTGCCAGCAATCGTCACGACCTCGACACCGTCGCGCGCCAGTACCTGGGAGTGGAAACCATCCATTTCGAAGATGTCGCGGGCAAGGGCGCGAAACAGATCACCTTCGACCAGGTGCCGCTGGAACAGGCCGCGCCCTATGCGGCAGAAGATGCAGACGTCGCGCTGCAACTACATCAGGCCCTGTGGCCTCAGCTGCAAGACACCGGCGAACTGGCCGACGTCTATGCAGACATCGAACGACCCCTGGTGCCCGTGCTCCTCGCCATGGAAGAAACGGGCGTGCTCGTCAACCGTGACCTGCTGGCCAACCTGAGCCGGGAATTTACCGAACAGATGGTCACACTGGAAGCCGCGGCCTACGAACAGGCTGGCCATCCGTTCAATCTCGGCTCACCCAAGCAACTGCAGGAAATCCTCTACAACGAACTGGGACTGCCGGTGCTGCGCAAAACACCCAAGGGTCAACCGTCGACGGCCGAAGGCGTACTGGCCGAGCTCAGTGAAGAACACGAACTGCCGCGCCTGATTCTCGACTACCGGGGCTTGAGCAAGTTGAAGTCCACTTACACGGATAAGTTGCCCACGCAGATCAATTCGCGCACCGGGCGCATTCACACCTCTTATCATCAGGCCGTGACGTCCACGGGCCGGTTGTCGTCTTCCGACCCGAACCTGCAGAACATCCCGATACGCAATGCCGAGGGCCGCCGCATCCGCCAGGCCTTTATCGCACCCGACGGCTGGCTGTTGCTGGCCGCCGACTACTCGCAGATAGAACTCAGGATCATGGCGCACATTTCCGGTGACGCGGGACTCCTGAAGGCCTTCGCCAAAGATCTCGATATTCACCGGGCCACCGCGGCCGAAGTGTTCGGCGTAGCACCTGGCGAGGTCACCGCCGATCAGCGGCGCAGCGCGAAGGCCATCAACTTCGGCCTGATCTACGGCATGTCTGCCTTCGGGCTCGCGCGCCAGCTGGCGATATCCCGCGAAGAAGCCCAGGGTTACGTCGACCTGTACTTCGAGCGCTATCCCGGGGTGAAGGCCTATATGGACGAAACGCGCGCGCGCGCGCACGAGCAAGGCTACGTCGAAACGGTATTCGGCCGGCGGCTGTACCTGCCGGAAATCGCGGCCCGCCAGGCCCAGCGTCGCCAGGCCGCCGAACGGGCGGCCATCAACGCACCAATGCAGGGCACCGCGGCCGATATCATCAAGCGCGCCATGCTGGCAGTGGCCGACTGGCTGGCAACGGAACAACACGGCGCCCGGCTGATCATGCAGGTGCATGATGAACTGGTGCTGGAAGTGCCGGAACAGAACCTGGCCGCGGTGCAGAACCGGGTCTGCGAGCTGATGGCCGGTGCCGCTGAGCTAAAGGTACCGCTGAAGGTAGCCGCCGGCAGTGGCCGCAACTGGGACGAAGCGCACTAACGCAATGCAGCAGACCGGCCCGGCGATCGCCGGGAACTTTAGATCGACTCTAAACTCCAAGTTAGCGGGCGCCTTGAGTGCCTCCCGCTAACCTCCCTGAGCGGGCAATGATAGCCGGTCACCCCAAACCGGTTGACTTGGCCTCGGGCGCACCCCTGTACTCCGCGTCCGAGGCCTTTTTTTGTGTGCCGGCCAGCAGCGCCTTCAGGCTGCGCCGTGCGGTGTCCAGGCCCTGGTCCTTGGTGGCGGAAAACACCTGCACTTCGGCCTGCGCCCCGAGCTCCTTGCGGACCTGCGCCAGGGCCTTGGTGGCCGCCTCGCGCTTCAGCTTGTCGGCCTTGGTCAGCAACACGTGCACCGGGCAGCCGATATCCCGGCACCAGTCCAGCATTTGCCAGTCGAAGTCGCCGAGTTGCCGCCGGATGTCCACCACCAGCATCAGGCCGGTCAGGGACTGCCGGCTCTCAAAATACTCCACCAGCAGGCCCTGCCAGTGATCCCGCAACGCGCGGCTGACCCGCGCATAGCCGTAACCGGGCAGGTCCACCAGTCGGCGGCCCTCGCCGAGGTCGAAGAAATTGATTAATTGAGTGCGCCCGGGCTGCTTGCTGGTGCGCGCGAAGGCGCGCCGGTTGACGATGCGGTTGATCGCACTGGACTTCCCCGCATTGGAACGGCCGGCAAAGGCCACTTCGGTGCCCGTGTCGGGCACGAACTGCTCGGGCCGGAAAGCGCTGACCAGGAATCGGGCATCGGGATACTGGGACATAAGACTCCGGTGCCGGTGGTCGCCGGCCTACACCGTTGGTGTAGAATGCGCGCCTTTCCAGAGTCTAGCACGCCCCGGAAACGGGGCCGTTTCACCGTGATGAAAAGTTTGAATCCCCAGCGGCTTGCCGCATTCATGATCTGCGCGCTCTTGAGCGCCCCGGTCGCACTGGCCCAGGGCTCTGCGGAAGCCGGGCAACAGAAGGCTGCCACCTGCGCAGCCTGTCACGGCCAGGACGGCAACAGCCTGAATCCTGAATGGCCCAGCCTGGCCGGTCAGCACGAGCAGTACATTGTGAAGGCGCTGAAAGCTTACCGTCCCGGTGGCAGCCGCAATAACGTACTGATGCTGGGCCAGGTCGCCGCACTGTCCGATCAGGACATGGCGGACCTCGGTGCGTATTTCGCCGCACAGCCGCGGGCGCCGCTGATGGCCGACCCGGATCTCGTCGCCGCCGGCGAACGCCTGTACCGCGGGGGCAGCCAGGACAAGGGCATCAGCGCCTGCATCGCCTGTCACGGTCCGCGCGGCCTCGGTAATCCGGCGGCCGCCTACCCGGCAGTGGCCGGACAACATGCCGCCTACACAGCCAACAGTCTGCGCGCCTACGCCAGTGCGGCACGGGCATCCGATCCCAACCAGATGATGCGCAATATCTCTGCCCTGCTGAGTGACGACGACATTCGTGCCGTGTCGTCCTACATCCAGGGCCTTGAATGAACCAGCGGCCGGCGTTACCGGGCACGCTGCCGGAAGGATTTCTACGATGAACATGCACCGACTTTTTCTGCTCCTGCTGGTCGCCTTCATCGTCAGCGCCTGCGGCAACGACGACAATACGACAGGTCCAGCGCCTGCAGCGATGACCGAGAGTGCAACGGCGCCGGCCACGGCACCCGATGAGATTCTGGCCGTCGTGGAGGAAGAAGTTTCTCCGGCTGCCGAAGAAGCGCCGGTTCCGCCGGCTGCGACAGAGGCGGAAATTCCCGTTGCTGCCACAGAGGCGATGGCAGACCAGCCGCCGGCCGTTGCCGCGCCGGCCAACTGGCAGTACTCAGCCGGGCAGCACTACTCGCAGCTCACCTCAGCCCAGGGCACCACCGGCGGCCCGGGCGGCGTCGAGGTCACCGAAGTCTTCTGGTACGGCTGCCCCCACTGCTTCAGCTTTGATCCCATCATCACCCGCTGGGAAGACGAACAGCCGGCAGATGTCCGCTTTGTCAGATTGCCGGTGATGTGGAATCCGACCAACGAGATTCACGCCCGCATGTACTACACCGCCGAGGCCCTGGGCAAACTCGATGAAATGCACCAGGCTTTCTTCACCGCATTGCACCGGGACGGTAAGACCCTGACGCGGGAAGCAGACATTCGGAAGGTCTTCGCAGACTTCGGCGTCAGCAACGACGAGTTCGACAATACCTTCAGGTCCTTCACCGTGGAGAGCAAGCTGAAGAGGGCAAAGGACCTGACGCAGCGTTACAAGATCCGCAGCGTCCCCGTCATCGTGGTAGATGGCAAGTACGTGGTAGACGGCCCGCAGATCAAGAGCTACGGCGACATGCTTGCTGTCACAGACGAGCTGGTCGCGAAAGAGCGCTTCGACCGCTAGTTTATTGCCCTGCCCGGCCGCCGGACACAGTGGCCGGCGGCGACTGCGTTGCCGCACTTGCACAGGCTTCGCAGTTGACCCAACCGGAATCCCCGTCTGCGTAGTGCTCTTTTTTCCAGATGGGCACGCGGTGTTTCACTTCGTCGATGATGTAGCGACACGCGGCAAACGCCGAATCACGATGGTGTGAACTGACACCGACCCACACGGCCATCTGACCGAGCTCGAGGCTGCCCAGCGCATGCACGCATAACGCGTGCTCGATCTGAAACCGGTCCATGGCCTCCGCGATGATGCGCTCACCCTCTTTTACGCCGAGGCGCTCGTAGGCCTCATACTCCAGGCGCTGCACGTCGCGGCCGTCGTTGTGATTGCGCACCCAGCCTTCGAAACTCACATAGCCGCCACAGGCCTGATCGTGCAGCGGCGCCAGGTGGTCGGCTGGAGACACCGAGCCGCGGACAAATCTGAATGAGCTCATCCCCCGGCTACCGGCGGAATGAAGACCACGGAATCTCCGTCCGCCAGCCCGGTCTGCCAGTCGCCGAATTCGTCGTTGACCGCGACTTTCAGCTGGCCGATGGCGGGAAAATCGTGGCGACCGTTCAACTCGGCGTATAGCTGGTCGACAGTCTGCGCGTCGGTGGCGATTTCTTCGCTGCTCACGCCGGTATGTTCCCGCAGCGCGGCAAAGTATTCGATGCGTATCGTCTTCATGGTCGCCAAGAACTTACACGGGGCGCCGGCGCCCTGACAAGGCGATTCAGGCCGGCCCGTTGGCCAGGTCGGCAGGTCGGTCTATATCCCAGGAAGCGGCCGGCATCGGCACCCCGGTCAACGCCTCCGCGTCGCGCAACAGCGACCGAGCCCCCCGGTCACCCTGCAACTGCGTCAGCCTTGGCCAGTCATCGCGCGCGAAAATCGCCGGCACGCCCGGCGCACCGGCGTAGACTGCAGCGGCAGGTTGCTCCGGGGCAGCGCGCCATGCGCTGGCCAGTGTGTCGTATTGGCGAGTATCGACACCCGGCTGGTCGGCCACGGCCAGCAGCACCGCATCAGCTTCGGGAGCCAGCGCGGCAATGCCCTGGCGAATGGAAGCTGCCATGCCCTCCCGCCAGCCAGGGTTGTAAACGCAACGCGCCGGCTCACTGGCCAGCGCCGTCGCCACAGCTTCGTGGTATGCGCCGGTAACTACCAGCACCCCGGCATCGCACACCGGCGCAATCGACCGCACGGTCTTCGCCACCAGGCTCAGGCCATTGATCAGCGCCAGCTGTTTTGGCCGGCCAAAACGGCTTGCTGCTCCGGCGGCGAGGATCAGCCCCGCGAGTTTTTTTGGCGGTTCAGCAGTCATCGGTCAAGGCTAGTGTGCGCACTGCCCCACGTCCAACCTTTGCGAATCCACGGGCATTTGCGGCCATGGGTTCTGCACAACAGCGAAACGCCCTGCCGACAGACTGCGCTTTGATTAGAATGGGGACGAGGGGACGCAATTCAGCAAATGCATAAAGATCGGATACTGGTGGTGGTGGACCCCACCGCGGCAGAGCAGCCGGCTGCGACGCGCGGCCTGCAGCTGGCCGCGGCGCTGGATTGCGACCTGGAACTGTTGATCTGCCATCACGACGCGCGCATCAGCATCCGGCGGCTGTTCGCCCCAGTCGAGCGCGAAGCCCTGCGTGAACAGGCCCTGCGGCATCAGCTGGGCTATCTGAACTCGCTGCGCGCGGAACTCGGTGCCGACGGCGTGCACATCGTCACGCGCGTGGTCTGGGACTCCCCGCTGGCCGAGGGCATCATCCGCGCGACTCTGCGTGACGAGCCACGCCTGTTGCTGAAAGATACGCACCACCATACGGCGATTGCCCGCACGCTGTTCACGAGCACCGACTGGCATCTCATTCGCGACTGCCCCACACCACTGTGGCTGGTCAAGACCGCAGCCATGAACCAGCCGCGGATACTGGCTGCCGTCGATCCCACCCATGAACACGAAAAACCTGCGGCCCTGGACGACGCGGTGCTGGCCCAGGCTGCCACGCTGGCGAAGGCCCTCGGCGGTGAGCTGCACGTATATCACGGCTACGACACCCTCGGAGATATCGCCAACGCGGGGTCTCTGGCAATGACGCCCGCACCCATCGCGGTGGAAGAGATCAGCGCTCGAGTCAAGGCCGAACACCAGGCAGCGTTCGCCGAACTGATGGCCACGCAGGACATCCCGGACTCACGCCAGCACCTGTTGGCAGGCGATCCAGCGACCGTGCTGCCCGGCCTCGCCGGCGACCTGGGCGCCGCCGTGCTGGTGATGGGGGCAGTCGCCCGCGGCCGCCTGCAACAGGCTGTAATTGGCAGCACTGCCGAGCGAGTGCTCGATTATTTGCCCTGCGATGTGCTTATCGTTAAACCGCCGGGCTTCGACAGCAGCGTGACCTACAAGGCGCAATCGGCAGACTTCATGGAACTGCACGGGGCCGACGGCTAGTGCCCGCGCCAGACGGCTGGCCGCAAGCGCAGTCGTCGTTGTATCGTTGTCTGCCTATGGAAACGCGTTACAGTCATGAGGCGGTGGACCCGGCGGACCCGGGCCCGCGTATCGACACTGAATTCAGCGCGGCTGAATTCGACGCACTGCTCAACGCCGCTGTCGACGGCATCATCGTGGCCGACCGGCAAGGCCGCATAGTTCGCATGAACGCTGCTGCAGAACGCATGTTCGGTTACCAGGCAGCAGAGATTGCCGGGCAGAACATCGACATCATCATGAACGCGCGCGATGGCCGCCATCACGATCGATACATGGACAACTACATGCGTACCGGCGAGCGAAAGATCATCGGCATCGGCCGGGAAGTCGTGGCACGCCACCGCAACGGCCGTGAATTTCCGGTAGACCTGTCCATCGGTGAGGCGAAGGTCGGCAGCGAAAAACGCTTCGTGGGCCTGATTCGCGACCTGACCGAGCAGAAGCGCGCCGAAGAACAGGCGCTACAGCAACGTGAACAGATGAACCACGCGAGCCGGCTCACGACGATGGGTGAAATGGCGGCGGCCATGGCCCACGAACTGAATCAGCCCCTCAGCGCAATTTCCAACTACACCGCGGCCTGCCAGCGACTCCTGAACCAGGAGGGTAACGGGCAGGAGGAGCGCCTGGACGTAAACCGCGCACTGGAACAGATCGGTGTTCAGGCCCACCGCGCAGCGGAGATCATCCAGCGGATCCGCGCTTTTGCGCGCAGCCGGGAAACCGCGCGCGAACCGGTAGACCTTCGAGAACTGATCGCCCAGATCCTGCCTCTCGCCCGCATGGACGCCCGCGCTCATCACACCGATCTGCGTATGCGGCTGGAGAAAGACCTGCCGCTGGTGATGGCGGACCCCATCCAGATACAGCAGGTCATCCTGAACCTGGTGCGCAACGGTATTGACGCCATGGGGGCCATCCCGGATGACCAGCGCCGGCTGGACCTGCGGGCATGGCTGGAAGACGCCCAGCACGTGCGCGTGACCGTCACCGACCGCGGACCGGGCGTGCCGGAAGACGCGGAAGATGACCTGTTTACGCCGTTTTTTACCACCAAGGCCTCAGGAATGGGGCTGGGGCTGGCGATCAGCCGTTCCATCGCCACCGCCCACGGCGGTACACTGTCTCACTTTAATAATCCGGTAGTCGGTGCAACCTTCTACCTGGTACTGCCCACCAAGATTGAATCAGAAGAAGAGACAGGGCATGACTGAAAATACCGTCTTCGTGGTCGACGACGACCGGGCAGTCCTCGATTCCCTGGGGATGCTGCTGCGATCCATGAAAATTGGCTGCCAGCTGTTTGCGTCCGCCCAGGATTTCCTTGACGCCTACCAGGCAGACTGGCAGGGCTGCATCGTGCTGGACATCCGCATGCCTGGCATGAGTGGCATGGAGCTGCATCGGCACCTGGTAGAGCAGCACGCGACAATGCCTGTTATCTTCGTGACGGGGCACGGCGACGTGCCGATGGCGGTTGAAGCCATGCATAACGGCGCCTTCGACTTCATCCAGAAGCCCTACCGGGACCAGGACCTGCTGGACCGGATCAACCAGGCCCTGGCCTGGGATGAAGAACACCGCTCGCAGGAAGACCGCAAGCGTGAGCTGCTGGAGCGCTCCCAGAGCCTCACACCGCGGGAACGAGAGGTCATGGAATGTGTGGTGCGCGGCCTCGCGAATAAAGTAATTGCTATGGATCTCGACCTCAGCCAGCGTACAGTGGAAATTCACCGGGCCCGGGTGATGGAAAAGATGCACGCCCGCTCTCTGGCCGAGCTGGTGCGCATGTCCATGGTGCTCCAGGAACCCGCCTGACAGCCGAGATACAGTGATGGAAATTGGCCCAACCGAACAAGAACAGATTCGCGCGCAACTGGTAACACAGAAGCGAGAGCTGGAGGCGCGCGTGAACCGAATTCACGAGCATGCGCGCGAACCCCTGGACGCAGATTCATCCGAACAGGCGGCCCAGCTCGGCAATGTTGAAGTGGTATCGGCACTGGAAAACGAAGCGGTGCACGAGATTGCGCAAATCGACGGTGCGCTGCGGCGCCTGGAAGCCGGAAGCTACGGCATTTGCGTCACCTGCGGCGAGGACATCAGCACGAAGCGGCTGGAGGCCTGGCCAGCGTCGGCCGAATGCCTGGACTGCGCGGAGACCAGCTCGCCCCGCTAGACCCTCAGCCCTGCCAGCCGTAGGGGTCCCACGCGACCGGCGCGGTCTCCAGGTAAGCGCAAAGCCGCGTAATAAATTCCTCTGCCGGAATGCCGGAGGCCTCGACGCCATCCAGGTACAGGCGCGGCGCAACTTCCATGACCCCTTCGGCGCACCAGGTGCCTGGCGCGCTGTCTATTTCGTTCAGTAAACAAGCCAGTTCTTCCAGGTCGACCCGCAAGGCCGGTCGCTTCGCGGGCAGTTGCACCCAGCTTTCATAGCGATACTGCAGCTCGTAGCGCTGGCCCTGGATTCTGAGCAGCCGGTTGCAAGCTGTGTGCCGGTGAATCGCAAACGGATGCACGGGTGCCCGCTCCGTCTGCAGGTAACGGCGTGCAATGCTTTCGGGCAGCTCCAGCGGCATGCGAACCAGGGCCAGGTCGAGTTCCGGCCGCTCCTCGATCTCGACAACGCCTTCAGCTACCCACGCGAGACTCTGCTCCAGGTGCTCGTCCTGTGCCCGCCACCACTGCGCGTGGCCAGGCAGATCGGCCAGGATAGCCGGCAAGTTCTCC
>Ga0265303_10000187_pt1 | contig 31606 bp, 32 predicted proteins | sample Helome_2_FD_192494 | JGI IMG/M metagenome (GOLD analysis project Ga0265303, IMG submission 192494) | Marine sediment microbial communities from subtidal zone of North Sea - Hel_20160317 (Illumina Assembly) | ecosystem: Environmental > Aquatic > Marine > Subtidal zone > Sediment ... | reverse complement strand
TACTGATTATTCTGACCGATCAACAAGGTTTGTTTGATTCCAATCCAACCGACAATCCGGACGCGAAACTGATTGAGCGAGCCGATGCGCGCGATCCCAAACTGGTTGATTACGCGGGGCCAAGCAGCGGTCATCTCGGCCGTGGTGGCATGCAGACCAAGGTTAGTGCGGCCCAGTTGGCGATGCGGTCGGGCACGCACACTGTCATCTGTTCCGGCAAGACGAAAAACGTGATTACCCGAATTGTACAAGGCGAAGCCCTTGGTAGTTTTCTGGAAGCGAGCGAGGGCCATCTGGCGGCACGCAAGCAATGGCTCGCCGGACACATGCGTTGCGCCGGTGAGTTGCGCCTCGATGAAGGTGCGGTTGACGTGCTGGTCAATAAAAATGCGAGCCTGCTGCCGATTGGCGTCAAGGCGGTCAGTGGTGTATTCAATCGCGGCGAAGTAGTCGCCTGTCTTGCCCCGGGTGGTACCGAAATTGCTCGTGGACTGGTTAACTACCCGTCGGATGAGTGCAAACAGATTATCGGTAAGGCGAGCAGCCAGATACCGGACATTCTCGGTTACCAGGATGATCCCGAACTGATCAACCGTGAAAATCTTATCCTGATGAAGGCCTAATTTATGCGCAAAAAAATTATCGCCTTTGGCGCAAGCAATAGCAGTCGTTCGATCAATAAAAAACTGGTGACCTATGCCAGTGGATTGCTGGATGGTGTGGATGTTGAAATTCTCGATCTTAACGATTACGAATTGCCATTGTTCAGCGTCGATCGCGAAGACGAAATGGGTCAGCCTGAACTCGCGCAAGCATTCCTGAAAAAAATAACCGATTGCGACGGCATCATCATTTCCTTCGCCGAGCACAATGGCTGTTACAGCGCCGCCTACAAGAATATCTACGACTGGGCATCACGCATAAGGGCCAAAGTTTACCAGGATAAACCGATGGTGTTGCTGGCAACATCGCCCGGCGGTCGGGGTGGCCAGTCAGTGCTCGATCTGGCGCTGAGTCAGATCCCCCGCTTTGGTGGGCAAATTAAAGCCAGCGTTTCGGTGCCGATGTTTGCGGAAAACTTTAATTCGGACTCGGGCACGGTTAGCAATGCTGAAATCGGGGCGCAACTGCAGGAAGCGGTTAACCGCCTGTTTGCAGCATGAGTAACAACGCTACCATTGTCTTTATTCCGCATGGTGGTGGACCGTTGCCATTGTTGAATGAGCCCGGTCACGCCGTGATGAATCGTTTTCTGCGCGCCTTCCCCGATACCATCGCCAGGCCAGAGGCGATCATTGTTATCAGCGCCCACTGGGAAGAACCCGTGATCTCGATTACGGCGGCGGCATCCCCGCCGCTACTGTTCGATTACAGCGGCTTTCCCGCCGAAACCTATGCATATGAGTACCCGGCACCGGGTCACCCCGAGCTCGCCGGGCGGGTGCAGGGTTTGTTACAAGCGGACGGAATCGACGCCAGGCTCGACCATCAGCGCGGCTTCGATCACGGCATGTTCGTACCGTTGATAATGATGTACCCCGCGGCCGATATCCCCTGTATCCAGGTCTCGCTGTCGAGCAGCCTCGACGCTGCCGAGCATGTGCGCATCGGCCGGGCACTTGGCAGGCTCAAAAACGAAAACCTGCTCATCCTCGGTTCCGGGTTTTCCTTCCACAACATGCAGGCGTTGATGGGCAAGCGTGATGATGCTACTGATCAACGCAACCAGGAATTCGAAACCTGGCTGGCGCAGACCTGTAGTGATCCGGGTATGAGCGAAGCGGAACGCGAGGCACGGCTGGTTAGCTGGGAGCTGGCGCCGCATGCGCGTTACTGTCATCCGCGCGAGGAGCATTTGTTGCCGCTACAGGTTTGTTACGGCATCGGGCAGAGCGCCGCGACGATGGTTTTCCAGGCACCGGTGGCGGGATTTATCGCCAGCGCCTATCAATGGGGCTAGCCTGCTGTACCATTTCCGCTGCCTGCATAGGTAGCAAAGCGGTTTCCTTGCGCTGTATCTGGCGCTCGCGATACCAGATATACAGGCTGCTGGAAACCAGCACTGCCATGCCGAGAATGGTGATTGGTCCGGGCATTTCGTTCCAGAACAGGTAGCCGAAGATCACTGCCCATAGAATGTAGGTAAACTCAAACGGAGCGATGGCACTCGCCTCGGAAACACAGTAAGCCTGCGACAGGCAGTAAAATCCGATTGCGGCAATGAGCCCGATCGCCACCATCAGCAGTAAATCGAGATGCCCCGGCATGACCCAGTCACGGCCAAAAAAAGCCAGCGAGGGATGGCTTGATGAAATTGAAATGATGCCGCTGAACATCAACAGGCTCAAAATTCCGCTGGCGCAGGTAAAGATAAATATAGCGTTGTAAGCGATGGTTAGCGGGTGATCGTGGCTGCCCAGAAAGCGAGTGATGATTGTCTGCGAGGCGTAGGTGACGGCTGCGATCATGGCGAATGCCACTGCCAGCGAATTGAATTCTCCGTCCGGTGACAAAATGATCAACACGCCGATAAATCCGACGACCACGGCAGTCCAGCGCCGAAAGCCGACTTTTTCACCGAGTATCAGCGCCGACATTGCGGTAACGAATAACGGCATGGTGAAGGTAATCGAAACGACTTCGGCCAAAGGCATCGCGGCGACTGCGAGGTAGTAGCAGGTATAGGAAGCAAATCCCAGCAATCCCCTCGCAATCATTAACCAGGGTCGGCGCGACCTTAGTGAAATCGTCTCGCGCATAAATTTGAAGAGCAGCCAAAACAGCCCGAGCGCGATCAGGCCGCGCACGAAGACGATCTGCAGCACCGAATAGTTGCTGCTGAAATGCTTGATGATGATGTCCTGGATAGAGAATAGAAATAACCCGAACACCAGAATGATCGCGCCGTTGCTCGTATCGAGTTTGGAGACCAGTGCGCGGGCGTTCATGGCAATGTCGCGTTCATAAAAATGTCGATTCTTGTTTGAGCAGACAAGTCTAGTCAGTAAATACTATTTGAAAAGTGAATTTTTATGCATAGTATGATCGGAAAAACCGATACCTATAAATCAGGAGATGTCTGTGAAAATCGATCATATCCGTACTTTTCTCGAAATCTCCGATTGCGGTAATTTCAATCGGGCTGCCGAGAATTTGAATGTTACCCAGTCTACCGTTAGCGCGAGGGTCAAGGCGATGGAAGAACGTTTTGGCCGACTCCTGTTTACGCGTGGCCATGCCGGGGTTGAACTGACTTCGGCAGGACAGCATTTTCGCCAGTATGCCCTCAACATTCAGCGCCTCTGGCAACAGGCCCAGCAACACATTTCACTGCCGGAAAACTTCAGCCACGGGATTGGTCTGGGGTCCCAGGTCAGCCTTTGGGATAGTCTGATTCTGAAGTGGATACCGTGGATGCGACGCAATGCCAACGATGTCGCGATCCACGTGGAGGCGGATTATTCACCCAGCCTGATGCGCCAGCTCTCTGATGGCTTACTCGACATCGGTGTGATGTATAACCCGCGCCGGACCCCGGGCCTGGTGATCGAAGACCTGCTCGATGAATCCCTGGTGCTGGTGGCAACCGATCAGCGCGACATGATTGACGGTTGGGTCGAAGATTATGTTTTCGTCGACTGGGGAAGGGAGTTTCGCATACACCATGCGGAGGCTTTCCCGGGTATGGATACGCCCGCGGTTGCGGTTGGTCTGGGTGCGCTCGGGCTCGAGTATATTTTACAAAACGGTGGCTCGGGTTATTTTCCATTGCGCGTGGTGCAACCCTATATCGATCGTGGCGAGCTGTTTCTGGTGGGTGCGGCGCCGACAATGCAGCGCCCGGCATACGTGGTATATCCCGAGGTCTCACGCCACCAGGAAACGCTCGAGCTGGCGCTCAACGGTCTGCGCGAGATCGCGCAGCAGTGGGAAACGCGCTGAAACTCATGGCCTCACTGGTGGTGACGACACTGGTAGATCAAACCTCGATCATTTCAAAATCATCCTTACCCATACCGCAATCCGGGCAGGTCCAGTCAGCCGGAACGTCATCCCAGCGGGTGCCGGCGGCGATACCATCCTCGGGCCAGCCCTCGGCTTCATCATAAATAAACCCGCAAACAATGCACTCCCAACGCTTCATCGATTCAACCTCAATAATGTTCCGTTAACAGGATGTAGTGTTGCGCGACATAGGCGAGGTATTCGATTTCACGCCCGGTCAGAGGGCGCTTCTGCGTTACCGGGTTGCCGAGATACAGGTATCCGGATTCGAGCCGCTTGCCTGGTGGCACCAGGCTGCCTGATCCGATAATGACCCGATCTTCGATCACCGCGTTGTCGGTAATGATTGAACCCATGCCGATCAGGCACTGATTGCCGATGCGGCAACCATGCAACAAGGCCTTGTGACCCACGGTAACCTGGTTACCGATATGCAGTTCAGCGCCCTCGGGGCTGTATTCGCCACGGTGCGTGACGTGCAACACGCTGCCATCCTGGATATTGGTGTTATCGCCGATACGGATTCTGTTGATATCTCCGCGGATCACGGTAAGTGGCCACACCGAACAATTTGCGCCTATCTCGACATCCCCGATGACGACCGCGGATTCGTCGATGTAAGTGTTGGCACCGATACGCGGGCTGGTATCTTTGAAACTGCGAATCATAGTTTCGCCCTGGAGAAAGAAACGCGTATAGTAACTATTTTTTCGCAACGCGCATCGATTTTTGGTGAAACTTCCCGCACTGGCAATACCCAAGTTTCCTCCTGAGCCTGGCTCAAGACTCGACCTCTATGCCAGGTTAATCCGCTTTGAAAAACCGATCGGGTTGTATTTGCTGTTGTGGCCTACGCTCTGGGCGCTGGCGGTTGCCGCGGAAGGCTCCCCCGATGTCTGGGTCCTGTTCGTATTCGTCTGTGGCGTATTCCTGATGCGTTCGGCGGGTTGTGCGATAAACGACTATGCCGATCGTGATATCGACCTGCATGTCGCACGCACGCGGGAACGCCCGTTAACCAGCGGCAAGATAGCCCCGAGGGAAGCACTGGCGGTGTTTGCGCTGCTCGGCGTGATCGCCTTTCTGCTGGTGTTAAGCCTGAACCGATTTACCATCCAGCTTTCATTTGTCGGCATAGTGCTCGCCGCCAGCTATCCCTACATGAAACGATTCCACTACCTGCCCCAGGTACATCTGGGTGCCGCCTTTGGCTGGGCGGTTCCGATGGCTTTCGCGGCGCAAACCGGAACCATACCCAAGCAAGGCTGGTTGCTGTTCGTGGGCGCACTGCTATGGGCGGTGGCCTACGATACGATCTACAGCATGGTCGACCGCGAAGATGACCTGAGGCTTGGTGTAAAGTCGACGGCGATCCTGTTTGGTGATTACGATCGCGGCATGATTGCCGTTTTTCAGCTTTTGTTTTTACTGGCCCTGGTTCTGGTCGGAATCGACCTGCAATTTTCCGGCGTTTATTATCTGGGGCTGGGGGTCGCCGTCTTATTACTCGGCTATGAACAGTTCCTGATTGCCGATCGCGTACCCGCGCATTGTTTTGCCGCCTTCCTGCATAATCACTGGGTCGGTGCGGTGATTTTCGCCGGTATTATGGGGCATTACTACTCGGTTTAATTGCCAGCAGCCGTTGTTAGCTGTTGCCGATTAGCTGCGCTACCTCTTTGGCCAGCGATTCAACCAGTTCGATTTCCTGCTTGCTGAAGGGTTCATCCCGCTGCGCCATGCTGCTGAAATCCATGCAACCCCAGGGTTTGCCGTGTAGCAAGATCGGTACACCGATATAACATTCGAGTGGCAACGAGCGATACAGGGGGTGGTGCAGTTTGAGTGGCGAGTTTTCCTGGCTGGTTACAGCAATGGTTTGCTGTTGTTCAAACACTTCCCGACTATAGCTGCTACCGAGGGCATATTTTTCGCCGCGCACGTAAGCGCCCGAGTTTGACTGCACCGCTACAATCTCGTAATTGTCATTTTCGATTCGCGCCAGCACGCCCAGTGTCATCGATAGTTCACGGACACCGAGCGACAATAACTTGTCCGCACGATCTTTGAATTGGGTAACCCGCATTAAAATGGCAGTTCTCCATACCAGACATTTAATACTAGTAGCAGGCGGGTTTAACACTAATTGTAAATTCCTATTTCGGAGACTGGCCGGGAGGCCTGTTTTCGGGTGCTGACGGTGGTATTTTACCGCGCCATGCGGAAATCAGGCGGGCGGGAACGAAAACCGATTGATAAAAGTAATCAAATGTGCTCCTGATCGGGATTTTCCGCCCGGGTATCAGCGCGCCGCTAGTAATAGCGTGGTGTTCGGGATCACAGGGGTTGCGAGATAAATCAACAGATTGATGATCGCATTCTCCACCGTTAAGCCTGCCAGTGCTGCATCAACCAGTTGTGCAGGCTGATCACATTGGCATCATCCTGCAGGTTGTCACGGCAGATAAAATAGTAGCCGAAATCGGTTTTCAATGATTGTTCGACGGGGCGCAGCAGCCGACCCTGCGCAATCAGGTCGTCAACCAGGTAACGCCAACCCAGGGCTACGCCCTGGCCGGCGCAGGCCGCATCGATGACCAGCGGGTAGCTGTTAATCTGCAGGTTACGATTAGCCAACGGCTGGTCGATATCGTTGCCGCCTAGCCACAGGCGCCAGTTCATCCAGTTCCAGTGGCTGTCAGCGAGGTCGATCAGTTGCGCCTGCAATAGCCATTTCACCCAGTCCTCGCGGGCGAGATCGTGGTCGAATCCAGGACTGCATACCGGAAATACTTCTTCGTCAAAAAGCCGCAATGCATGAAACCCGGGCCATAGGCCATCGCCGTGTAAAACAGCTACCTGGACCTCGCTGCCCAGGCTTTCGCTGTAATCATCGGAGGCAATAATGCGCAAGGTAACCTCGGGCATCAATAAGCGCAGTTGTGAGATTCTCGGGCTTAACCACTGGGTGGCGAATGACTGGTCGCAGCCGATGACCAGCTGCTGGGCAATTTCGGTATTTTGAATATCCATCGTGGCGCCGGCCAATTGCTTCAGTATGGCAACCACGGTATGTTGGTATTCGCGTCCCTCGTTGGTTAACTGTACCGCTCGATGCGAGCGTGTGAACAGCTTTACCTGCAGGCTTTGTTCGAGACTGCGAATTTGCTGGCTGATCGCGGCCTGCGACAAATGTAATTCTTCAGCCGCCCGGGTAAAGCTGAGCAGGCGGGCGGCTGCCTCAAAAGCAATCAGTGGGTCAAGCGGTGGCAGGCGAGTTTTTAACATAAATCTATAAGAAAAATTTATCTATTTTGATAATAATTTAGCGTTTGATCGATTATATTCATTAGTTTAGATTATAGATATTAAAAAATAACATCCTGGAGTCGATACTAATGAATGTTGTAGCCCTGCAAAAACGAACCGGGGATTCACCTTTTGACCGTGATCCGGAGCATTCTTTTACAATTCCCGCGCGCTATTACCTGGATGCCGATATCCTGCAGCAGGAGAAGGAAGCCATTTTCTACCGCAACTGGTGGTATGCCGGGCATCAAAGTCAGTTGATCGAACCGGGTTGTTACCTGACCGTGCAGGTTTGCGATCAAAATATTATCGTCATCCGTAGCAAGAGCGGCGAACTGAACGCCTATTACAACGTCTGCCAGCATCGTGGCCACGAACTGCTGGTTGGCAGTGGTAAAGTGCGCACCATCACCTGCCCCTATCACGCCTGGTCATACGGGTTCGACGGCGAACTCAAGGCGGCACGCAATACCGACAAGATGGTCGATTTCGACAAGTGCAAATTTTCGTTGAAGCCGGTACAGGTAGAAGTGTTCTGTGGCCTCGTGTTCGTCAATCTTGATCCTGCCGCCGAGCCATTGAAAGTGCAGGCGGCCGATCTCGAAACTGAAATACGTGAATTCTGCCCCCGCGTCGATGAGGTGAAATTTGCACAGCGTGATGACTACGATGTCGCCAGCAACTGGAAGGTCATGGTCGATAACTTTCTCGAGTGTTACCACTGTCACCCTGCCCACAAGGACTTCGTCAACCTGGTCGATATGGATAGCTATAGCTCGAAGGTAAACGGAATTTACTCGAGTCATATTTCGAACGCGGTGGCGACCACTGAAAGCAGTGCCTATCAATTCGAAAAGGGCGAGGTCGATTTTGGTTATGCCGGGTGGTTCCTGTGGCCGAACCTGACGATATGGATTTATCCCGGGGAACCGAATATATCGACGCTGCAGATTATCCCGGACGGGGCGGGGCGTACTATCGAGCACCAGGACTGGTACCTGCCGAATCCCGAGCCCAGTCAGCAGCAACGCGCCGCGATGGATTACCAGCGCGATGTATTGCAACCCGAAGATGTAAGCCTGTGTGAAAGCGTTTATCGCGGTTTACAGTCGAAAGGCTACAACCAGGGACGCTTCGTGGTTGACCCCGAGCGCAGTGAACTGTCCGAACACGCGGTGCATCATTTCCAGCAAATGTATGTCGACGCCATGCAGAGCGATATCTGACTCGCCGCACGACATATTGTCATACCGCGGCTCGACCGCGGTATCCAGAAACCAGTGAAACCTCCTGGATCCCGCCGGTCCGACGCATCGGGTCAAGCCGCGGGATGACGGTGTTAGTTGGCGAGGATATTGATGGCCTTGCAGAGGCACAGTTTCAAATGCAACGCCCTGGCATCCAAGATTCAGTAATTAAAGCGCACCCCGATTCCAACACCCCAGTCATAGGGTTTGTCGCCGCCGACACCGAAAAGGCCGTCCAGGTAGGTACCAAATGCTGGTGTAAACATCTTGCCGAGTTGCACCTCATCATTGATAAAGGCGATGATCTCGGGATCCAGGTTAAATTCTTGCATCCGTTTATCTTAACAAGCCGAATCTCGAATGGAAGCGTCGGTTTGCAATAGCCGTTAAGCGGCGTAATATTGCCAATACGATGGATTTCAGGCGCTACATTCCGGACCATGCGGTAACCACGATACCGGTGCTCGCACTCTTGTTTGCGGTGCATTATTTCCTGCTGCGCGATGATCCGACTGAGACCGGTATCGAACTGGCTGATGGTGCGTCGGTTTATCACGATTTCTGGCAAAGCGCGGTTAGTGAAAGCGAATTCGATATCGAAGGGGAACTCGAGCGACTCGAGCTCGATGATAGCGGTCGTGACCGCTTGATTCGCGAGTTGTTGCAGCAGGAAAAATACCAGCAGGCGCGTACCCAGTTGCTTGAAATCGCTGCTGCTGCGGTAGCAGAGGATGATCAGACCCGGCTGGGCGGCACCATGCTGTTACTCGGGGAGGTTGCCATTAATCAGCAGGAACTGGCCAGCGCAGAGATATACCTGCAGGAAGCGCTCTACCTGGCGATGTCGCGTAACGATGTGATGGCTACCGCGCGCAGTTACCAGCTACTGGGGCAATTGAACATCCGTGCTCGCGAACTGGCGCGACAGGCGTCCAACACCTGGGACGAGCTGTGGCAGGCGCGTAATTCGATCGCCCGTGGGTATTACCGGGGTGTTAACGAAAACCTGCAATCCGTGATAGCCAGTAATTTGGGAATCAGGCGCTACGGTGCCGCCGCGGATGCCTGGGAGGCGCTTGCCTCGTTGCACGAGCAGGTACACGATGACTACCAGGCGCAACAGGCGCGCATCGAGGCCGCCAGGTTGTTTGCTTCGACAGGTCAAATGAACCATGTACGTCGTCTGGTGGATGGCCTGGAGCGAAGTTTTTTCAGCGACACCGACATGGCTGAAATCGAACGCGAAATCCAGGGCTTGTTCGAGGAACATCTGGATGACCTGAGCAAAACCTCGCAGGCGCGTGATTACCAGATGCTCTACCACCACTACTTGCGCAATGGACAGCCCGAGCGTGCCTGGGAGTTCAGAATAAAATCCAGCGAGATCCTCGCCGATACCAGTGATCGCTCGATGTTTCAACGCCAGGGCGATATCATCGCGGTGCTATACAATTCTAATTTCGCGATGGACAGGGCAAAGAAATATCTCGACCAGGCTGGCACTCTTTATAGTGATGGCGGTGTGCCCGAGATGCTCGAACAAACCCGGGAAATGGAATCGTTAATCTATTAACTCGGATTTTTGTGCATGACTGCTAGCAATAAAGTTGAGTTCGACGCGCGCGACTTGCGTCGCGCCTTCGGCAATTTCGCCACTGGTGTGACCATCGTCACGACGCTCGATGCGGACGGCAATCCCTGCGGTTTCACCGCCAACTCCTTCACCTCGGTATCCATTGAGCCACCGTTGCTACTGGTCAATATTGCGAAGTCGGCTTTTGGTTGTGACGCATTTACCGGGTCACGCGGTTTTGCGGTCAACATACTGGCGCGCGACCAGCGCGATTTATCCAACCGCTTCGCCGCGGCCGGGACTGATAAATTTGCCAACCAGGGCTGGTCTGCGGCGGTAACCGGGTCGCCGATTATCGATGACGTCGTCGCCTGGTTTGACTGCGAGCATTTCGAACAGGTGGACGCTGGCGACCATATCATACTGCTCGGCAGGGTAATGCAATACAGCTACAACACGCATGCGCCACTTGGTTTCTGCCGCGGCGCCTATGTCTCATTTGGACTGACGCCGAGTATGCTGCAGCTGATCGCGTCCCCGGGCAGTCTCAAGGTCAGCGCAATCATCGAATCCAATGGCAGGATTTTGCTGGAGCGTAATCCCGAGAATGGTCAGCTGCTGCTGCCGACTTCGGATACTGTTGGCGACGCCGGAACCCCTGATAGCCTGCTGGGCAAACTTGCCTCCGCCGGGATTGAAGTTGATTTGCCTTTCATCTACGCGGCTTACCATGAAAATTCACAACGATTTATTTATTACCTGGGTGAACTGTTATCGGTAGATGATGCGGTTGAAACCAGGGCACTGCACTTTTACGAGTTTGACAACATAACCTGGGAAGAAATCAGTGATGCCACGATCATCGCAATGCTGGAACGCTTCATCATGGAAAAAAGACTCGGCAATTATCGTGTTTACATCGGTGATCAGATGCAGGGAGAAATGCACCCCGCATGACATGAACCGGTGCTCTGGCTGCGGAAAACCAATTATTAATCAATAATATCCCTGCTTTCGGTGGTGTCGCGTTAAGGCAATGTGAAGTCGCTGTAACGTCAGCCTCAGCCGCCTTTAAAATCTATTCTGCTTGTTTGCGGCTGCCCCTCCGGGCGGTTGTCGATTGCGTGAGGATTTTTTGATGACTGACTACGATGATGACTACGACGATGAAGACGATCTGGATCTAAGCACTTTGCCGGATGACGAACTCGTCGAACAAATGCACGACGATTTGTACAACGGTCTCAAAGAAGAAGTCGCCGAGGGGACCCAGATTTTGCTGGACCGTGAATGGGACGCCAATAAGGTGTTGAACGAGGCCCTGGTAGCCGGCATGACGATCGTTGGTATCGATTTCCGCGATGGCATACTGTTCGTACCCGAAGTATTAATGTCTGCCAATGCGATGAAAGCCGGCATGGCCCTGCTCAAGCCCCTGTTGTCGCAATCGGACCAACCCACCGCGGGCAAGATGGTAATCGGCACGGTCAAGGGCGACATTCATGACATCGGTAAAAACCTGGTCTGCATGATGATGGAAGGTGCCGGATTCGAAGTTGTCGATCTTGGTATCAACACCCCGGTGGAAGATTTCCTTGCCGCGCTTGAAGAACACAAACCTGAAATTCTCGGTATGTCGGCATTGTTGACTACCACCATGCCCTACATGAAGGTCGTTATCGACACCATGAAGGAACAGGGGATCCGTGATGATTACATCATCCTGGTCGGTGGTGCGCCCTTGAACCAGGAGTTTGGTGAAGCGATCGGCGCCAATGCCTATTGTCGCGACGCTGCGGTTGCCGCCGACACGGCCAAGCAACTTGTCGCTGAAATGCGTGCCGGTTAGCTGGCTGCAGCCCGGTTGTCAGGGTGCTAACGCAAAATGGAAAAATCAGCCCCGATACTGGTAATCACCTGCGCCGCGATTGCGCGCGAAGTCAATGAGATAAAAAAACTGGGACAATGGTCGCAAATGGATCTGCAGGCCATTAGCGTAGATCTGCATGCGCGCCCCGAAAAAATCCCAGCCGCGGTGGCGGAGAAGATCGATCAGGCTGCTGACAGCTACGAACATATTTTTGTCGCTTACGGTGATTGTGGCACCGCCGGCGAACTTGACCGTGTGCTCGAAGAGCGTGGTGTAAAGCGTCTGCCCGGCGCACATTGTTACGATTTCCTGGCCGGACGGGAAACCTACGAACAAATGCAGGAAGAAGAGCCGGGCACCTTCTACCTGACCGATTTTCTGACGCAGCATTTCCAGCGCCTGGTGATCGAGATACTCGGCATCGATCGGCATCCCGAGTTGATGGAAATATATTTCGGCAATTACACGCGCCTGGTTTACCTGGCGCAAACCGATTCGGATGAATTAACCGCAATGGCAAGCGCCGCGGCGGCTCAACTCGGCCTGCGCTTCGAGCGGAAATTCACCGGCATGGGCGAAATGGTGCCGGAGCTGGATGCAGCCATGCAGGAGGCATTGTGGCGCAGTTAAAAATTGTCTACTGGCGTGACATTCCCGGCCAGGTGGTGATACGCAAGGGCGGGCGCAGCAAACGGATTCGTTTATCGGCACGCTTTATGCGGGCGATCGAACGGGCTGGATACCGTCTCAGGAAAAAGCAGCAGGATGCGCTGTTTGAGCCATGGCATGACGTTAGCCAGCCCTTTGAGGGCGATGTCGGGTTGCAGGCCAGGCAGCTCGTGCAGCAGTTGGAAGAACGTTATACGGAAGAAGTTCTGGAAACATTAATTCGAGCCAGCGGTGTTGACGAAACCCGCGACTCAGGTGCCTGATTGGAGTGATTAGTGAATAAAATTCGTCAATGGTCGGTGACTCATTCGCGCAAGCTCGAAGGGCTTTACCATAATTTTGAACCGGTGTTGATGAAGCTGCACCCGCTGTTCAAAAAGTTTGGTTACGGGCGCCTGGAAAAACCGGTGCGGGTGGTTGAAAAAGCGATAAAAGGATTGATGTTCGATTGCCAGATGTGTGGTAAATGCGCACTCGGTTCAACCGGCATGTCCTGTCCGATGAACTGTCCGAAATCGATCCGTAATGGTCCCTGTGGCGGAGTGCGGCTCAATGGCAACTGCGAAATCAAGCCTGAAATGCGTTGCGTCTGGGTAGAAGCCTGGCGGGGTAGTCAACAAATGCGCGATGACCAGGCAATTCAGCAGGTACAGATTCCGGTCGATCATTTACTCAAGAACAGCTCATCCTGGTTACGCGTAGTACGCGAAGATTTTGCGGCGCGCGACAACGAGGCTGCCCAATGATGGCAACTTCCGAGCAATACCCGGGAACCCCGTTGCCGCAGCTGGAAGGTCACTCATCCACTGGCCGTCTCGAGCGGGTATTGCGCTCGGGCAAATTTGCGGTCACCGCGGAACTGGCGCCACCCGACTCGGCGCTGGCCGAGGACGTCTATGAACGCGCGCGGCTATTCGACGGTTATGTCGATGGCATGAACGCTACCGATGGCTCGGGTGCGCACTGCCATATGTCCAGCGTTGCGATGTGCGCGCTACTCACCAACATTGGTTACTCACCAGTGTTACAGATTTCCTGCCGCGATAAGAACCGGATCGCCATCCAGGGTGATGTGCTCGGCGCCGCCGCGATGGGGGTCTCCAATGTACTGTGCCTGAGTGGTGACGGTGTTCAGGTGGGCGATCATCCCGAAGCCAAGCCGGTGTTCGATCTCGACAGCATGTCACTGCTGGAAACTATCCGCGTGATGCGCGATGAATCACGTTTCCTGAGTGGCAGGCCGATTACTACACCACCGCAGATGTTTATCGGCGCCGCGGAGAACCCAAGCGCGCCGCCGTTTGATTATCGACCCCACCGACTGGCCAAGAAAATTGCCGCGGGTGCCCAGTTTATCCAGACACAGTATGTTTTCGATATCGAACACCTGCGTGTATTCATGGCCAAATCGCGTGATCTCGGATTACTCGAGCAATGTTTCATCATCCCCGGCGTCGGGCCGCTGGCCTCGGCGCGCACCGCGCTATGGATTCGTAACAATGTACCTGGAATCCATATTCCCGATGCGATCATCAAGCGCCTCGAGACTGCCAAAGAGCCGAAGCAGGAGGGGCGCAAAATCTGTGTTGAACTGATCCAGCAGATCAGGGAAATCGAGGGTGTCAGCGGAGTACACGTGATGGCATATCGCCAGGAAGAGGCGGTCGGCGAAATAATTCAACAATCGGGAGTGCTGGACGGACGGGTTCCGTGGTATCCGGGTTGTGAGCTTCAGTCCAATTCAGCCTGACCTGACGGCGTGGATTGGTTTCAGATTTAGTAAGTGTTTTTTTGGAGGATATAACAATGACCGAAACGGTTGTCAGTTCAGCTACCAAAGAGTTAGTCATCGGCTTCGAGCGACCCTTCGTGCTTATCGGGGAGCGTATCAATCCCACCGGCCGAAAAATTATGGCCGAGGAAATGAAGGTAGGCGACTATAGCCGCGTGCAAAGCGATGCCATCGCACAGGTCGAGGCGGGTGCGCATATGCTGGATGTCAACGCCGGTATCCCGCTGGCTGACGAGCCCCGCATCCTGGCCGAATCAATCCAGCTGGTGCAAAGCCTTACCGATGTGCCGCTGAGTATCGACTCGTCGATCATCGACGCCCTCGAAGCCGGGCTGGCAGTGTACCAGGGCAAGGCACTGGTTAACTCGGTTACGGGCGAAGACGAGAGCCTGGACCGGGTTTTGCCGCTGATCAAAAAGTACGGCGCTGCGGTGGTTGCGATATCAAACGATGAAACCGGAATATCGGAGGATATCGATGAGCGCTACAAGGTCGCCAAAAAAATCGTCGAACGCGCTGCGGATTATGGTATCCCGGCCTGTGACGTCGTTGTCGATCCGCTGGTAATGCCGATCGGTGCGATCAATTCTGCCGGACGCGAAGTGCTCAAGTTAATCCACCGCTTGCGCACCGAGCTCAAGGTCAACACCACCTGTGGCGCGTCCAATGTCAGTTTCGGCCTGCCAAATCGTAATGGCTTCAACGGTGCGTTCATCAGCATGGCGATCCAGGCAGGCATGACCTCGGCGATTACCAACCCCCTGCATGCTGAAGTCGTTGCCGCGAGTCTCGGTGCCGATGTCATGCTGGGTAAAGACCCGGATTGCACGCGCTGGATCAAACAATTCCGTGAACCTGCGCCCGAAGGCAGCGGTCGCGGTACCGGTCGCCGCGGTACCGGCCGCCGCCGTCGTCCGGCAGCGTAGAACTGCGCTCTGGAACCCGGTCTAATTACGATGGAAGAAGAAGTCAGCGTACTGTTCATGCCCTCGGGTTTGCGTGGCCAGGTTCCGGTCGGGACCAGCGTGCTGCAGGCGGCACAACGACTCGGAGTCGATCTGGAATCGATTTGTGGCGGGCAGGGTAAATGCCGCAAGTGCCAGGTGCTGCCACAGGAAGGTGAGTTTGCCAAGCATGGAATAGTTTCTCACGCCGACCACCTGTCCCCGCTCACCGAGACCGAATTGCATCATCAATCAAGGAAACGACTCAAGGGAAAGCGTCGCCTGGGGTGCAACGCCCGTATTCTGGGCGACCTGGTGGTCGATGTGCCCGAGGAAAGCCAGCAGCACAAGCAGCATATCGCCAAGGCGGTAACGGCCTACGATATACAGGTTCAGCCGGCCTTGCACCTGTACACGGTGACCTTGCCCGAACCCGATATGCATGCGCCGATTTCCGACAAGCGTCGTTTGCAACAGGCGCTTGCGAGTGAACACGAACTGCCGATCATGGATTGCGATCTCTCACAGCTGCGATTGCTGCAACCAGCACTGGCCAAAGCCGGGCGTCAGATCACGGTGGCGGTATATCAGTTTCAGCAAATCATTGCTGTCTGGCCGGGCGTAAAGAAAGAAGTCTATGGGCTCGCGGTTGATCTCGGTTCGACCACCATCGCGGCGCAACTGTGTAACCTGGACACCGGTGAAATCGTCGCCACCGCCGACACCATGAATCCACAAATTCGTTTCGGCGAGGATTTAATGAGTCGCGTCTCTTACGTGATGATGAATGAAGGCGGCGATATCGCAATGACCGAGGTGGTGCGCGATGCCTTCAACCAGCTCGCCAAACGCGCGGCTAAATCGGCTGGAATCCAGGTCGAAGACATTCTCGACATGACGGTAGTCGCCAATCCAATCATGCATCACCTGTTTCTTGGTATCGATCCGACTCCCCTGGGTACTGCCCCGTTTACCTTGACCACCGATCAGGCCCAGGTTTTACGTGCCGCGGATATCGATATCCAGTTACATCCGGAAGCGCGTATTTGCACGCTACCCTGTATTGCAGGGCATATCGGCGCCGATACCGCCGGGGTGATTCTGTCGGAACGCCCGGACCTGTCCGAGGAATATGTACTCCTGGTAGACGTTGGTACCAATGCCGAAATCGTGCTGGGAAATCGCAATCGGCTGCTGGCGGCATCGAGCCCGACCGGGCCCGCCTTCGAGGGCGCGCAGATTACCTCCGGCCAGCGGGCTGCTCCCGGCGCAATCGAACGCGTCCGCATCGACCCCGAAACACTGCAACCCCGCTTTCGAGTGATTGGTTGTGAGGCCTGGTCCGACGCCCCCGACTTTGCCGAGAAAAGCGCGCGTATCGGGGTTAGCGGAATTTGCGGTTCTGGAATAATCGAAGTAGTTGCGGAAATGTTTCTCGCCAGCATCATCGATCAGGATGGTGTTATCGGGCCGGTTGCGGGCAAGGATAGCGACCGCATCGTTCAGGATGGCCGCACCTTTGCCTATGTGTTGCAGGAGGGTGAGCGTTCGATAAGGATAACGCAAAACGATGTGCGTGCGATTCAGCTGGCCAAGGCCGCGTTGCATGCCGGCACCCGCCTGTTGATCGATCGTATGGGCATCGAAAAAGTTGATCGTATCGGCCTGGCCGGTGCGTTTGGTAGCCATATCGATGTTAAATACGCAATGATACTGGGACTGATTCCGGACTGTAACCTCGATAATGTCGGCTCGGTCGGTAATGCCGCCGGAACCGGTGCTCGTATTGCCTTACTGAATTTTCCGTCGCGACTCGAAATAGGCGAAATTCTGCCCAAGGTTGAAAAAATCGAAACCGCGATCGAGCCCAGTTTTCAGGAATATTTTATCGAGGCGATGGCGCTGCCGCATAAGATCGATAGCTACGAGGAACTTTCCAAAGTGGTGACCCTGCCGGCGCCTAAACCGGCGATCGAAGGTAGCGCTGCCGAGGATCGCAAGCGCCGCTCGCGCCGCCGCCGCAGTCGCGCCTAACTCGCGAGATCAGCCTCGTCCTGGGCAGCAGACTTCAGCTGCAGTTTGCGGCGCTCGTCGCGGGGCGGCAGACCGAATAAATCACGGTAGCATTTACTGAAATGCGGTGCCGAGATAAAACCACAGGCGAGCGCGATATCAACGATCGATTTACTCGTCTGTAGCAGCAGCAGGCGTGCACGATTGAGACGCAAATTCAGGTAGTAACGGGTGGGCACACAATTCAAATGTTTTTGAAACAGGCGCTCGAGCTGGCGCCTGGAGATGCCAACGTAGCTGGATAGTTCATCGAGGCTGATCGGCTCCTCGATATTCGCTTCCATCAAGGTGACCGCCTCGGTCAGTTTGGGCTGATTCGATCCGAGCGCCAGGTGCAGAGGTATGCGTTGTCGATCATCCGAGCTACGGATACGTTCACACATGAATTGCTCGGATATGTGGGTAACCAGTTTATTGCCGTGACGATCGTTTATCAGTTGCAGCATCATGTCCATCGATGCCTGCCCGCCGGCACAGGTGATGCGATCGCGGTCAAACAGAAACAGGTCATCGGATACCTGTACTTCTGGAAACTCTTCCCGCAGGCTGGCAATATTTTCCCAGTGAATCGTACATTTATAGCCGTCGAGTAAACCCGCGCGCGCGAGCAGGTAACTGCCGGTGCACAGTGCCCCGAGTTTCACGTTATTACGTTTAGCGATACGGCGTAACGCAAACTGTAATGATCTGGACCAGGTGTCGGCGATATCAGCGCCACCACAGACGAACAAAATCGAAATATCGGTCGCGCTTTCGATGCTGCCATCGGGCGTAATTTCAAGCCCGTTACTGGCCTTTTCCGGTAACCCATCGATCGTATAAACGCTCCAGCGATAAAGTTCCTTGCCGGCATCGCGATTCGCCATACGCAATGGTTCGATTGCAGAGGAAAACGCTATCATCGAATAATTGGGGACTTGCAAAAAACCAAAATGCTCGGTTATTGCTGCGGCTTTTTCGTCACTCATAGGTTTAATTGTAGTGAAGCGCGGTAAGGATCTGATCATAATTTGATCAATCGCCCAAAATACTAGTCCCTAAGCCGGTCCATTGCACGACATTTTTGCGTGTCTCTAGTGGTGGCCATCGGGTGGCTTCGAGGGGGTCAGAGCAGATTTTTCTATAACAACGGAGTAGATTAAGGAAAGTGTTGCAGAAAAATCTGCTCCGACCCCGACCATTCCAGGCCTGAACCCTCGGGGTCAGACCACGCTTTTCGTCATACATTTCAACCTTCGCTCGGAAAGCATCGAAAACCGTGCTCTGACCCCCTCGAAGGGAGAGGCCCGAATAGTTTAAACCATCGAGTCGGGCATCGAATCCTTGCGTTGCTTGATGAATGCCAGCAGGGCTTCGTCGATGGCCGGGTCGAGCGGCGGTGCTTCGTATTCGGCGAGCAGTTTCTTGAAGCGGGCATTGCAGCGCTGCGCATGATCGAGACTGCCTTCCGACTGCCATTGCTCGAAGCTGTTATTGTCGGTAATCGGCGAGCGATAAAACGCGGTCTTGAAATTATTCTGCGTATGGTTACAGCCGAGGAAATGAACCCCGGGACCGACTTCGCGAATCGCGTCCATCGCCTGGCCGTTTTCGGAAAGATCGACCCCACCCATGAGAATTTCCATCATCGCCGCCTGGTCGGCATCCATGATGAATTTCTCATAGCCCATCGATAAGCCACCTTCCATCCAGCCGGCGGTATGCAAGACGAAGTTGACCCCTGCCATGACCGCCGGATACAGGGTGCTGGCAGCTTCGTAGGCAGCCTGGGCATCGGGCAGCTTGGAGCCGCAAAGCCCGCCGCCGGAACGAAACGGTACCCCGAGTCGGCGTGCCAGTGCGGCCATGACATAGAGCACCAGGGCCGGTTCCGGCGTACCGAAGGTCGGCGCGCCTGACTGCATCGACATGGAGCTGGCGAAGCTGCCGAATATAACCGGCGCACCGGGATTGACCAGTTGCACGAAAGTCATTCCGGCGAGCGCCTCGGCGAGCGACTGTGCCGCGGTACCGGCGACTGTAACCGGTGACATCGCACCGGCAAGGATAAATGGTGTAACAATCGTTGCCTGGTTGTTTTCGGCGTAAACCTTGGCGGCGCCGAGCATGGTATCGTCAAAGGTCATTGGCGAGTTGGCATTGATCAGGCTTGTCGCATAGGTGCGTGGCCGTCCGCTTTCCGCATCGATGTAGTTTTCACCGGCGATGATCTTGATCATCTCGACGGTATCCTGTGCGCGCTCGGGCGCGGTGACCGAACCCATGAAGGCTTTATCGGAATACTTGATGTGCGAGTAAACCATGTCGAGGTGACGCTTGTTGACCGGGACATCGACTGGTTCGCAAATTGTACCGCCGGAATGATGCAGGCTTGGCGACGCATAAGCGAGTTTGACGAAGTTTTGAAAGTCCTCGATGGTTGCATAGCGGCGCCCCTTGTCCAGGTCAAACACGAAAGGACTGCCGTAAGCGGGAACAAATACGGTGTTCTTACCACCGATCTGAACATTACGCGCGGGGTTACGTGCATGCTGGGTGTACTCGGCGGGTGCGGACGCCTGAATAATAGAACGGCACAGGCCGCGTGGAAAACGTGCGGTAACGCCGTCAATTTCGGCTCCACCCTGTTTAAGGATTTCCAGTGCCTCTGGCATGTCGCGGAATTCGATGCCGACTTCTTCGAGAATCGTATCGGCATTGTTTTCGATCAGCTGCAGGCCTTCCTCATCGAGCACTTCGAAAAATGGAATTTTACGCTTGATATAGGGTGCGCTCGCGGTCACGGTGGCTACACCGGCACGGCGTGCGTCGCGTCCACCGCGTCCGCGTCGACCCCTGGCTGCCTGTTTTACTTCACTCATCGATTACTCCTGGTAATCCAGTCTAAAGAATGTCGGATTAAGCCAGCAAGTATGGTTTTTGGCGTTTTTTCAGGCTGACCTAAGGGCGACCCTGAACTATTTGCCAGCGCCATCCTGGATTTAGGCATTCCGATCGATCGAAGTTGTGGATACATGTATTTTCGCTAGAATGGGACGAAATTCAGTAACAGACGAAGAGGGTGTAAGAAATTAGCAACGACACCAGGACCATTGGTATTCTGTTGATCGAAGGCTTTCCGCTGATACCATTCAGTTGCGTGGTTGACTCGATGCGGGCCGCTAATCGTTTATCTGACGAGAGCCTGTTTGCCTGGGAGTACTTCGCGGCTGACGAGACTCCGGTTGCGGCCAGTTGCGGTATTACCGTGCCTACCAGGGCGCTGACGGAAGCGAAAGATCTGGATAGCCTGGTGATTGTCGCGCCTAACACGGCGCAACATTTTGATGACGCGAAAACGCTCAAACAACTCAGGTTACTGGACAGGCAGCGGGTAAGCCTCGGTTCAGCCAGCTCGGGCAGCTTTATTCTAGCGCGCGCAGGCTTGCTGGATGAATGCCGGTGCACGATTCACTGGGAGAATATTCCTGTATTCAAGGAGCTCTACCCGCAACTTGAAGTCGCGTTCACGCTTTACGAAATTGGCGACCGTCGTTTCACCTGTTCCGGTGGTACGGCTGCGCTGGATATGATGCTCAAGTTGATCGAGAATGAGTACGGACGCCAGCTGGCCCAGCAGATTTCACAGCAGTTTCAACACGATCGCATCCGCACCGAAATTGATTCGCAACAGATGGCGGATCGCATCGATCTGGCGATGAGTGCGCCGAAGTTAATCGATGTCATCAACCTGATGGAAAACAATATTGAAGTACCGCTGTCGCTACCGTCTATTGCCGAGAAATGTAGTCTGTCGTTGCGTCAGATAGAACGGTTGTTTCATAAATATCGCGACGTAACTCCTAGCCAGTACTACCTGTCGTTGCGTTTGACGCATGCCAAGCAACTGTTACTCAACACCAACCACAGCGTGATCGATATTTCGATTGCCACCGGTTTCGAAACCCAGTCATATTTTACTGCCTGCTATCGCAAGTATTTCGGTAGCTCGCCGCGTAATCACCGTTCGCAGATAGCTACCGAAAGAAAAGCCTAGATGCGGCAAGAATGAAACAGTCCGTTACAGTCCTTGGCGCCGGTATTGTCGGTATTTGCTGTGCGCTCGAATTGCAGCGGCGCGGTTACCAGGCAACCTTGATCGATCGGCGTGGTCCGGGCGAAGAAACCTCGTCCGGAAATGCCGGCATACTCAGCTATAGCAATATCACCCCGATAGCCGATCCTGCCCTGCTGGGTCGCTTGCATCGATTGATACTCAATCGAGATGCCGACCTGCTACTGCATTACCCGCACCTGTTGTCACTATTCCCCTGGCTGGTTCGCTTTTTAAGTCGATGCAGGCGCGAAACCTTTTTGCGCGGTGGTGATGCCATGAGCGCATTGACCCGGGCATCGATCGAAATTCATAAGCAATGGATAGCCGAGGCCGATGCGCAATATTTACTCAACCAGGGTGGAGGATTGAAACTCTATCGCAGTCGGACCACCTTTCAGCGTGATCAACTGGAACGCGAGCTGCTGCAACGATGCGGCGTCAAGCATACCTTGCTAGACGCCGACCAGTTACACGATTACGAACCGGATTTGAAGCGAATCTTCGTGCAGGCGGTGTTGATCGACGAGTCGGTATCGATTCGAAACCCGCAGAAGTTATGCAAGGCATATGCGCAGATGTTCGTCGAAGCTGGTGGCCTGGTGAAATGTGATGCTATCAAGTCTTTGCAGCAAGCGAACGGTGCCTGGGAGTTGACCACCGAACAGGGATGCGAAATTGTCGACCGGGTGGTGGTTTGCATGGGGGCCTGGACGCCCGAATTAATCGGGCAACTGGGTTACCCAAACCCGCTTGCAATCGAGCGTGGCTACCACACCATTTTTGCACCGCAGGCTGAAGCCGGCCTGTCAGGCCCTGTCTTCGATGTCGATGCCAGTTACGTGATGTCGCCGATGGATATGGGGCTGAGGGTAACCACCGGCTCAAATCTGGTCCATCATGAAACTGCGCCGGATCCGCGCCAGGTCGCGCAGGTGATACCGCGAGTGGGTGAGGCTTTTCCGGTTGGTAAAATCCTGCTGCACGAACCCTGGATGGGTCGACGCCCGACAGTACCCGATACCTTGCCGATCATCGGCCCGGCACCGCGTCATGAAAACCTGTGGCTGGCGTTTGCGCATTCACACATGGGATTGACGATGGGCCCGGTTACGGGGCAGTTGATTGCGAATAATATCAGTGGGGCAGAGCAACCTTTTGATCCCACCGCCTGCGCGCCGGCACGTTATCTGTAACCGGCGTTAGCGAGACTTGCTAGTTAAATTTACCCAGGTTTCTGACTGCACTGGAGCGGCCGAGCATCTGGCGAAAGCGTGAAATTTCAGCACGCTTAAACTCGGTAGCCTGCTCTAATGCCGACTGGAACCCATCCGATTTTAAAATGGAAACGTAGCGGTCGACGACACTGGTCGTCGATGCGTAGGGTAGCTCACAGGCATGTTTGTACTGGTTGTCCGCTTCGCGGGTGATTTCAGCTGTGGTCGGGGTGTTATCAACAAGATCGAACGACATGTGCAGGCTGAATGCTGCACTGGTGATACAGCGATGTGGAACGCCGGCGCGAACATAAAGCGCGTCACCCGGGCGCATTGCTACCTCCTCCATAACCGGTCCGAGCTGCTGATCGTTTAATTCCTGGATGTCTGCATAGCGTCGTTGCTGCGGCTGAAACAGTTGCCAGGTCTTCTTGCCGGCGAGTTGCACCACGAGCACATCATCCGCGTCGCAGTGACCTTCGTAGGCTTCACTATCCTGTTGTGAGAAAAAGACTTCACTGTTCGACAGCACACAGGGTAAGGATTCATCAAGCCTGGCGACGAATTCATTGATACCCGGTTCGAGGATATCGATGCCTTCGAGCACGACCGCGGCACCCTTGCCGATGGCATTGCCTAAAATCTCCTTGTCCATGAAATGTAGTTTCCTGCCCTGTACGGTTTTGTAAAAGCAGGTTTTCTCCAGTTCGATCCGCTTACCATCGAGCTTGACGTGTACCCATTCCGGTTGCAGCAACGGATTGTTGAGGTGGCGCTGCAGGTCGGCCATGGTGAAAAAACCGGGACTGTTGATGATGCCCGCGGCATAGGTGAAAGCTTCAGGCAGGTTTTGCCGTTGCCTGTGGTAAAAGTCGAGTAGTGCCTGTAGCTCTTTATGTAGCTTTTGTTTCATGTCAAAAATCTCATAGATTACCGATCGATATTCAGGTGCCAGTCGCGGATAGCTGTCGGGTCAACGGGGCTTTGTTATTGTTGAAAATGAAAACTGGCATGCTCGGGTGCCAGAGGTGTGTTGCCGAGAATAAAATCGGCGGCGCGCGCGGCGATCATTTGCGTCGGCGCATTGAGGTTGCCACTGACGATTTCGGGCATGACCGAAGCATCGACCACGCGCAGGCTTTCGATGCCGTGTACTTTCATTTCCGCATCGACCACGGAGTCGTCGTCGTTGCCCATGCGGCAGGTACAACTGGGATGATAGTCGGTGGATGCAGTCTGGCGAATCCAGTTTTCCACTTCACTATCCGATTTAATTTCCGGCACCGGGTCGGTGCGCTCACCGCGAAACGCGATAAACGCGGGTTGCATGACCAGTTCGTTAATTTTTCGGTAACCCTCGAGCAACTCCTGTAAATCATGGGCCTCGCTCAAGTAATTGAAATGCGCGGCGGGCTTGTCGAGCGGGTTGGCCGAGTTGAGTGCGATATGACCCTTGCTTGCCGGCCTGAGTTGATCGACCTGTAGTGTGAACCCTTGCGACAGAGTAATTTTACTGCCCTGGTATTTGGCCGAAACCGGCGCGAAGTGATACTGCAGGTTGGGGTAGTCCACTTTTTCATTGCCACGGATCAAACCCCCGGCTTCCCAGATATTCGAAGCACCGAATCCAGTTTGGGAGGTCAGCCAGCGCATACCTATCTTGAGCTTGTTCCACGGCCGATCGACCCGATGGTAGGTGATTGACTGGGTGCATCTCCAGGCGCAATGAATCTTCAAATGGTCCTGCAGATTCTGCCCGACTGCAGGCAGTTCATGCCGAACCGGAATATCATGCTTGTCGAGCTCGGCGGCTGGACCGATACCGGAAAGCATCAGCAGCTGTGGTGATTTGATTGCGCCACAGGAGACAATGACTTCACGGGCAGCGCGAATAACCTGGATTTTACCCTGATGCCGGAATTTGACCCCGATCGCGCGCTTGTTATCGAGCAGTACCTGCTCGACCAGTGCATGGGTTACCAGGTCCAGGTTGGGGCGCGCTAGTGCCGGTTTTAAATGTGCCACCGCGGCGCTGCAACGGCGCCCATCGCGGATCGTGCTGTCGAGACGCGCGAGGCCTTCCGGTTTGTAGCCGTTGAGGTCGTCCGAGCGGCCCTGTCCCGAGGTTTCTCCTGCGGTCAGAAATGCATCGAACATGGGATTATCCAGTTTCGCTTTGGCCACGCCCAGTGGTCCGCTGCCGCCACGCCATTCATTCTCCCCGCGCTCCGACGTTTCGCCGCTCCTGAAATAGGGCAGGCAGTCGGCGTAACTCCAGCCCTTGAGTCCGAGTTTATTGTTCCAGCGGTCGTAATCCTTCGGATGGCCGCGCATGTACACCATCGCGTTGATCGATGATGAACCACCGACCACCTTGCCGCGCGGCAATTCGATATTACGTTGCTCCAGTTCGGCTTCGACTTCGGATTCGTAGTTCCAGTTGATGCTCGGGTCCTTGTAAACGCTATGCACCCCGGCGGGGATGTGAATTAGCAGTTTCTTATCCATCGGACCGGCTTCGACAATCAATACCGAATGCTCGCCGCTTTCACTCAGGCGGTTGGCGAGCACACATCCGGCCGAACCGGCGCCGAGGATGATGTAGTCGTATTCATTGTTCATGCGCGGAGCATCGCAACTGACTTTTTAAAGGTCAAGCGCTAATCATCGAAATCACTTGGACGCGCAACAGGCTTGGCATATGATCGCCGCAACGAAATACAGTACCGAGCGCAGATGACCGAGACTTTTGACTTCGATCAGATAATTGATCGCAGTAATACCAGTAGCTTAAAGTGGGAGAAGTATCGTGGCCGGGACATCCTGCCGATGTGGGTGGCGGAATCCGATTTTGCGATCGCACCTGCAATCCAGCAAGCCCTGATTAAACGGGCCCAGCACCCGGTTTTCGGCTATACGGACTCGTCTGAACACCTGATCGAACTTGTTGTTGCACGCATGCAGAACCGCTATGGCTGGGAAATCGATCCGGCCTGGTTGCTGTTTCTGCCGGGGGTGGTTGGGGCGATGAATTGTGCCTGTCGCAGTAATGGCGAGGTTGGTGATTCCGTATATACGCCGGCTGTGATTTATTTCAATATCAGCATGGCGCCGGGGCTGAGCTCGCGCGTAAATCAGCCGGTGCCGATGTGCCTGCGGGATGATCGCATGATCATTGACCTCGATTGGCTCGAACAACAGCCGGCCAGACCCGGGCAGGTTATGCTGTTTTGCAACCCGCAGAATCCGGGTGGCGCAGTTTACCGTGAGTCTGAATTGCGTCGTCTGGCGGATATCGCCGAGCGACAGGAATTGATCATCTGTTCGGATGAAATTCACTGCGACCTGATTCTGGACCCAGACAAACGCCATATCCCGATCGCATCCTTGAACCCGCAGATTGAGCAGCGCAGTATCACGCTGATGGCGCCGAGCAAAACCTTTAGCCTGGCCGGGTTGGGGTTTTCTTTCGCCATCGTGCCCAATCGCGAGCTGTACGCCGGCATGTTGCGTGCCCGCACCGGCATTATTCCTCACCTGGGTGTAATGGGTTATACCGCGGGCGAGGCGGCATACGAGTTCGGTGATGAATGGAATCGCCAGCAGTGTGAGTATCTCGCCGCCAACCGGGACTACCTGATTGCAGCAATCAATTCAATTCCGGGGCTGCACCTGGGGCCGGTTGAATCGACCTACCTGGCCTGGATCGATGCTTCCGCATTGAAGCTTGAAGACACGGCGAAATTTTTCGAAGATGCCGGGGTCGGCATGTCGCCCGGCCACACATTTGGCAGTCCGGGCTGGATGCGCCTGAATTTCGCCTGTCCGCGTAGCCGGGTCGAGCAGGCGGTTGAACGGATTCGCGAGGCCGTCGAGAACCTCGATTAGGTGTTTCTATGCCTGATGATAACGACATCCGGGCATGTCGTTATTGTCTTTTGTTTAGTCGTTCTAGTTCAGCGTGGGCGGAATTATTTCAGATATCCTCTTGCGATTGATATCTGGGCACTGTGGTTACGGCTGCCCTACTCGAGCAACGTATAAACACGGCAGGTCAAACAATGGCAATTCCTTCACATGTGAAATATCTGATCATCGGCGCGGGCATTCATGGTCTCAGCACCGCCTACCACCTGGCGCAGCAGTTAAAAGCCCAGGGTAAAGGCGATGGCAAGGATATACTGGTCGTCGACAAGAGCGGAATTGCCGCGGGTGCGTCGGGCATCGCCTGCGGGGTCGTGCGCAATAACTACTTCCAGCCGGCGATGCGCGAGTTGATGGCGCATAGCGTCAGCGTCTGGGAGACCGATCCGGAAGGTTACAGTTATCACCCGGTTGGATACATGCAGATCAGCCCGGAAAGCATGCATGCCGACGTGGCCACGATCGCGCAGCAGCAAAAGGATATCGGCTACGAATCAACCTTTATCGAAGGTGAAAAGGAATCTTCGGATTACATGAAAACCCTGTTCCATGACTGGCAGGCGACCGGAATAACATCGGTACTGCACGAAAAGCGTGGTGGCTACGCCAACAACACCAAAGCGATTTACGCGCTTGCAACTAAAGCTGAAAATGAAGGTGTGCGCATTCTGACCGGGTGTACCGTGACAGGATTCAAGAGTGACTCGGCCGGTGGCGCAATCCAGGCCGTTGAAACCGACAAGGGTGAAATTGGTTGCGACCAGGTTGTGATCGGCGCCGGTCCCTGGGCCAAGACGGTCTGGGACATGCTCGAACTGCCGAAAACCATCAGCATCAAGGGTGCGGACGGTCAGATACACAGCAATATACCGATGTGGATTTACTGGTCGCTGCAGGAAGGCACCCTCGGTGTCGATCCCGAACTGCAGAAGACCAACGATGGCCGGTTCCCACCGGTGATCCATGTCGATAGCAATGAACCGCTGTACTCGACTTACGATGGCAGCCTGATCACCGATCAGATGTGGGGCATATACTATAAGCCCGATTTTCACTTCGGTGGTATCCAGGGTGGTGCGGCGCCCTATGCGATCGATACCGATCCCGACGATGTCGCGGTCGATCCCTACGGTGTCGATTCGCCTGATTTCGTGGTCGGCGAAGATTTCGCCCACATGTGGGTCTCCGCACTGGCTCATTGCCAGAAGCGTTTCGAGGGCCAGTTCGAACACTACAAGAATGAACCTTCCGGCGGCATCGGTTCGTTTACCCCCGACAGTTTCCCGGTGTTCGACGTATTCCGTGAAAATTGCTACCTGATTGCCGATTCGAATCACGGCTACAAGATGCTGGGCGTTGGTAAACTGGTGGCCGAAGAGCTGTGCGGCCAGACCAGTTCGCTGCTCGAGCCCTTCCGCTTCTCGCGTTACGAGCAGGGCAAGTTGCACCCGGTTTCGAGTAGCCCGTTTCCCTGGAGCTGACAAGGAGGCTACCGTGTGAATCACACGGTAGCCTCCTTGTCATCCCGGAATTCGCGTAGCGAATATCCGGGATCTCCCAACGAATTCACGATGTTCGTTCATTGATTCAACATCGGTCAGAGAACAAATCCTCCGTTACTGGCCTGCGTCCCGGCGCAGGCTTTTTTTATCTCTCAATTAAGTTAACTGTCACCGTCTTATCGTGTGCGACCCGCCTGAGGTGCCGGTGCGGGTTGGGTGCTAGCCGCGATCAGCATCCGCAGCACCATGTAGGTTGCCACCGCCGCCGCCAGGTGCTTCAGAGTATGGCCGCTGACCAGGTGACCGGTCAGCTCGTAGATGCCCCAGTCGAAGAACTCCAGCACCTTGGAGAGTCCGTACCAGGCGATCGTCCAGCCGAGGAACCGGCCGATGGTGTAGTGGTGGTCTTTAAATGCCCAGATGATGATGGGCAGAGCGAGCATCGGGTAGAACTGCACCAGTCCGTAGAAACGCAGGTCGCCGCGACCCAACGACTCCGTCCAGTCCCAGTAAAACAGGCTCACGAGGCCGAGCACGAGCAGTACGGCGAGGACCCAGCCATTACCGGCCCGGGTATTGATCCGGTCGGCCACCACCGCTGCGCTGATCGCCATGAAGGCGATTGACATGGGTAGACGGTCCCACAGCAGGCTGGCGTTCGAAGGTTCCCAGTGGTAGTAGCCCGAGCCGAGGCTTACCAGGGTGACACCGACGAAGAAGATCAGGTACGGCCGGGCGTCAGCAGCGGTACGAAACAGCTCCCTGAATCGATAGATCAGGGCAAGCAGTGCAATCGCCCCGACCACCAGGAAACCCAGGTTGGACGCAACGTCGCCGAAATTGGGGATGCCGAGCCAGCCACGCTTGTCAGCGAAATTGTGATAGGCGAGGTCCTGGGGAATCGGATCGACGAAAAGGACAATCCCGATGCTCACCACCAGCAGAGCGATCAGCAACTGGATGCGTCGTGCCTGGGACATCATGATTTTGGAGATACCATCGACAGCTCAATCATCAGGGTTCAGAACGATCTGCAGCAGATACTGCTCGACATCGCGGCCGATGAGTTTGTTGCCGGCCTGGACATCGATAGCGATGCGGGTACACCCCTCGAGACTGATTGAAATAGATGAAACATGAACACCTTTCATAACCGAAAGCACGAGAAATATAAACACCCTTTTTGACCCAAGTCAAACCAGAAAATCCGCAACCCCCCCCGGGGTGACTGCGGCATCAATATGGATCGCCACTCTCTTGACACAATGACGGGTAAGGAGATAAAAACTCGAGCCTGGGCGAGTGGCCGCCGGTGCAATTTTAAAACGGGTCAGGCGAAATGTGCGCGGGTGCGATTGGCTAGCGCCACCAGCGATAGCATCACGGGTACCTCAACCAGTACACCCACGACGGTGGCGAGCGCAGCCCCTGAATTCAACCCGAACAGACTGATGGCGACGGCTACCGCGAGCTCGAAAAAGTTAGACGTTCCAATCAGGGCGGCCGGTGCTGCGGTGGTGAACGGCACCCGCCACAGATAGGCCCAGCCGTAGGCGACGACAAAAATCCCGTAACTTTGAATCATCAGCGGAATCGCGATCAACGCGATTACCATGGGTTTGTCGATGATGGTCTGCGCCTGGAAACCGAACAGCAAGACTACCGTTGCCAGCAGCCCCATGACCGAGAAGGGTTTGATCTTGCCGGTGAAATCCGAGATATGCTCGTGATTTCCGTTGCTATCAAGGAGCTTTCGTGTGGCATAACCGGCGACCAGCGGAATCACCACATATAACACCACCGACAGTAACAAGGTTTCCCAGGGCACCACGATATCGGTAACCCCGAGCAGCAGGGCCGCGATCGGTGCAAACGCGAACACCATGATGATGTCATTGATGGAAACCTGCACCAGCGTATAGTTCGCGTCGCCACGCACCAGCTGGCTCCACACGAAGACCATCGCGGTGCAGGGCGCAACCCCGAGTAGAATCATGCCGGCGATATATTCCCTGGCAGTTTGCGGGTCGACCAGTCCGGCAAAGATATGTTCGAAGAATAAAATGCCGAGTGCGGCCATGGTAAAGGGTTTTATCAGCCAGTTAACCACCAGCGTAATGCAAAGTCCCTTGGGTTTTTTGCCGACATCTTTCAGCGATGCGAAATCGACGTTTACCATCATCGGGTAAATCATGATCCAGATGAGCACCGCGACCACGAGGTTGACGCTGGCATACTCGATGCTGGCAACGAGCTGAAAAATACCCGGTAGCAGAACGCCAAGTAGCACGCCGGTGAGGATGCACAAGGCCACCCAGACCGACAGGTAACGCTCGAAAACACCCATGGCTGAGGTCGAATCGGTAGACATGCTGGTTCCTGTCAGTGGTTTAGCAACAGCCTGAGTCGGCAGACGCCTTGTCCCGGGGAGTACAGCAGGCCGAGTCCTGCGCCGCGGTATCGATGAAATCGCTACCATACACCGGGCTCTCGCCGTGGGTCAGAAAAGTTTCCCAGGCGATGCCTTCCGGATCAAAAATCCAGCTCTTTTCGGAATTAGCATAGCAACAGGTCGTTTCGCCCTCCTCAATGACCGGCGCACCGGCGCTCTGCAGTCGCGAGTAGACCTCGCCGAGCTCGGCTTCGTTCTCGACCTGTATGCCGAGATGGTCGATTCCCTTGCGCTGGCCGCGCGTGGTGATCGCGAAATTAACGCGCGGGTCGTCGAGCATCCATTTGGCGTAGTCGTCCTTCACTACTGTGGGTTCGCTATCAAACAGGGAAGTATAGAATCCGATTGATTTGTCGAGATCGTTGACCGCCATATTGACGTGTAGTCTTTTCATTGCTTATCTCCGCTTGAGTTATTAACGGCGCAGCAACCCGATAAAACGCTGTCGAGTACGGGTGCGCATAGTTCGGGACGTCCGCGGCAGCAATCTTCCATCAGGAAGGAAAGCAGGTCGCGGGTACCCGAGAAATCGATGTTGTAGATAATCGAACGACCTTCGCGGCGTGAATCGATGAGCCCGGAGTTGAGCAGGATCGAAAGATGCGAGGACATCGTGTTGTGAGGAACTTTCAGCGCGCGTGCGATTTCACCCGCCGCCATGCCTTCTGCTCCGCTGCGTATGAGCAAGCGGAAAGCTTCGAGTCGTGATGTCTGTGCAAGGGCGCCAAGCGCCTTTACCGTGGTTAATACGTCCATATGTCGACGATAATAGACATAATCTATCGAGTCAATACAAATTTACCTGTAATGTCTGATATTTGAACTTATATAAAGTGTTTGCAATCATCAAAACGAGACCCCGAACATATCCATTTGATTACTTATCTTTTTATTGCCCGGGATCAATAAAAAGTGCCGAAATTAGCCCGATACTAA
>Ga0265303_10000186_pt1 | contig 31697 bp, 27 predicted proteins | sample Helome_2_FD_192494 | JGI IMG/M metagenome (GOLD analysis project Ga0265303, IMG submission 192494) | Marine sediment microbial communities from subtidal zone of North Sea - Hel_20160317 (Illumina Assembly) | ecosystem: Environmental > Aquatic > Marine > Subtidal zone > Sediment ... | reverse complement strand
CCCGTTCATTCGCCGCGTCCACCCCGGCAAATGGTTCATCCAGTAATAAAATATTGCTGCCCTGCGCCAGGGCTCTTGCCATGAAAACCCTCTGCTGTTGCCCCCCGGAAAGTTCGCCGATCTGCCGATCGGCAAACTTTTCCATTCTGACCATTTTCAGGGCTTCCATTGCAGTTTCCCCATCTTCTTTTCGGGGTGATGAATACCAGGGGATCTGCTGATAACGCCCCATGAGAGCAACTTCCTTTACAGTTATCGGAAAATCCCAGTCAACGGCACCCCGTTGGGGAACATAGGCCACCTGTCCTTTGGCATTCTGCGCATTGGTTCCGCCGATACGAACAGTACCGAGATCGGGTCTGACAAATCCAAGAACAGCCTTGATAAAAGTGGATTTGCCGGCTCCGTTGGGTCCGATTATACCGACCAGCTGATCTGATTCAATGTTCACACTCACATCAAGCAGGGCCGGTCGTGCATTGTAACTGACGGTAAGGTGCTCAACCTCAATAGCAAATTGGGATTTAGTCATTATGTTCGTCATCCGTTTCAGCGGCAAGTGTAAAACTGATGGTGCCTGACACAACTGCACCGCTGCTTGCCCAAATAGTGTCGTCAAGAAGAACGCTGCTGCCGTCTAAAAGCCTTACCCGTATCCCGTGGTCTAACATGTTTTCAGCAATCGGAGGGCTGGCGCTGATATAAAACTCATTAAAGCCGACCTGCAGTCCCGGTAGTTCACGAATCCGAATCACTTCCCCGCGCCGCATGTCCCCGGCCGGGGCATCGAGGTTCTTGCCATTTAATCTCAATTCAAGCAAGGCGGCCTTATCCGTATCAGTCTTCAGGGCAAAAGGATCTTTCACAACTGAGAATGTTGGGGTTATCTCCAGTAGATGATCGCCTTCGACATGTTTAGCCGCCTCTACAATAGACGGACCATGCGGGAGGCCGGCATCACGTTGCCAGGTGTATAGAAATAAACCGCCGACAATAACAAGCCAGATAATTAGACTTAGAAAAAATCGCATGTTAATCCTATTTTAATGCGTTAACGATCAAAAGCGTATTTTCCCGCATCATCCCGATATAGGTTTCACCGGCTGAGCCCTCAGGCCCCATGGAATCTGAATACAGCTCACCACCGATCTTGACTCCGGTTTCTTTGGCAATTTCCCTGATTTGTTTTGGATTAATGGTGGTTTCGACAAATATGGCAGGCGCTCCGGATTCTTTGATGGACTGAATGACTTTACGTCTGCGCTCAGGGGTGATTCCTGCACCGACTTCCGCACCGGTGGACCATCCCACGGGTGCGATGGATAAAAAATCATTATTTTCGTTCAGTTTAAATTCTCTGCAAAAATAATTGAACGCATCGTGGGTTGTCACAAGGACTCGCTGTTGGGGTGGGATCTGATTGAGTTGTTCCCTGATCCAGGCATCGAGAACACGCAGCTGCTGCAAAAACAGCTTGCCGCGCGCCTGATAAACCGCCGTGTTTTTTGGATCCAAATCAGCCAATCCTTTTATGATATTATTAACATAGACAGCCGCATTACGAGGGGAAAACCAGCTATGGGGATCCGGAATGGATTCCCCGCCTTGATCGATGGAAAGCGGCTGGATACCTTTGGTAGCGGTTATCAAGGTTTTATTTGCATCTTTTGCGAGGGTCTTCATCCAGTTTTTGCCTTCTAAATGTAGACCGTTCTCAATACAAAGGTCTGCTCCCAGAACAATTTGAACATCCCTGGGGGTAACATTGTAAGTGTGGGGGTCGGCACCAGGAGCAAGTATACTTTCTACGATAACTTGATCCCCTCCGATCTGCCTTGCAAAATCCGCAATCTGTGTTGTGGAAGCCACAACAACCGGTTTTTTGGTAGATTTTGCCGAAGCTATCGTTGGCAGTAGGATGGATATCAGACCCATGAACAGAAGAATTTTTAGTAACGAAATTTTCATAGAGTCGCTCCTTAAGCTTGTAAAAATTATTCCTGATTGGAATCGGCATTCATCTTACCGAAACAGATAAAAATAACAAGGCAAATCTTAGAGCAGAAGGGAACTGAGCGGGAAAACGATTCATGGGAAAGCCCACATTTTACTACGTATGCATACCGGCCACTCTAATTTGTTCTGGCGTTTTATCAGAAAGATGCGCTTATCTCCTGACTGTTACCACCGGCAAACTCAAACACGAAAAAGCCAACGCAAACGCCCGTCCTTGCGTATGGAGCAACATCGGAAATGATAAAGATCATGGCCAACATTACCTACCGGGTTTGTCTATGATCACAACGATAAAATCATTATTGACCCGGACAAACAAGTTCAACAAAGCTTTCGTTTGTTTTTCGATATTTTTCAAAGAACCGGTGCTGCGTTTGCGACTGTAAAGGCATTCGCCAAAGATGATGTGAAATTCCCCTGTCGTATTCATTTGGGGCCCAACAAAGGGGAGCTAAAGTGGCAAAGATTAACAAGCAGTCGTGCACAGCTGATTTTAAGAAATCCACGGTACGCCGGGGCATACTACTACGGTCGACAACGATCTCGGAAAAACGTCGACGGATCAACGACTTATTTTACAGTTCCCCGTGAAGAATGGATTGTGCTGATAAAAGATGCCCATCCGGGATATATTACCTGGGAACAATATGAAGAAAATTTGCAGCGGTTGCGTCAAAATGCAATCGCCTATAATATTATAGACAGGAAAACACCACCCCGTGAAGGACCGTGCCTTCTCCAGGGATTGGCTGTTTGCGGAAAGTGTGGTCAACGGATGACCATACGATATAAATATCAGAATAAGGGTCGAATCGAGCCGGCCTATTTATGTCAGCGCAACCGGATAGAAAGGTGGGAAAGCAGTTGTCAGTATATACCCGGCGCTGGCATTGATGAGGCCATCAGTAAATTGCTTCTTGCGTCGGTCACACCGCTGACAATGGAGGTGGCATTGCAAGTCCAGAAAGAGTTGGAGAACCGCTTTGACGGAGCTGACAAGCTGCGAAAGCAACAGGTGGAGCGCGCAGAATATGAAGCCAATCTTGCCCGACGTCGCTTCATGCAAGTCGATCCAGACAATCGACTAGTGGCCGATACGCTCGAGGGGGAATGGAATGAAAAGCTCAGGCACTTGCAGGATGCCAATGACTACTATGAGACACATCGCCGACGGGAATCAGAAAAGCTGAAAAAGGCACAGCAAAAGGAAGTGCTCAAACTGACCAGGGACTTTCCTGCAACTTGGAAAAATCCGAGAACACCTGTTCGCGAAAAAAAACGAATGATCAGATTTTTGATTGAGGATGTGACTATGATCAGAGGGGAAGATATTACCCTGCACGTCCTATTTAAAGGCGGCGCAACAAAAACATTGAAACTTCCGCTTCCTCTAAAGGGCTGGCAATATAATTTGACGGATCCAAAAATCGTCAAGATTGTCGATGAACTCCTGTCCGACCATACTTACTCAGAGATAGCAACCATCCTCGACAAGCGTGGTTATAAATCGGGCCAAGGAAGCCGGATTGACAGAAGAACCGTTGTGGGAATCACTCACGGTTACAAGCTCAAGACCCGATATGCAAGATTGCGGGCCACTGGCAAATTGCGGGTGGAGGAAGTCGCTAACCTCATTGGGAAAACAGTGGCGACGGTACGCAACTGGGGCAAAAAGGGTATCATCAAAACCTATCCTTATAATGATCGCAATGGATGCCTTTACGAGCATCCCGGCATTAACTCCCCACTTAGGAAAATAAAGAGTAAAACCAATTGAATATAAAGGATTTTATTTGAAAATGATCACTAAGATAATCAAGAGGTGCAATATGCAAACTAGCTCACCACTCAGAGGTATTTGGGAAAAATCAGCGATATAGAAGCTTTGAAATGGATTGAAAACCTATATGGCTAAAATAAAACTGGGGCAAGGATTTAATATCTTGCCCCAATCAAAATATGTCATGTTTATAGATGTGTTATGCAAATGTAAAAAATTTCAGCTTTTTAATATTGCACAATCATAGCCGTAATCCATCATTTAGCTATTCATTAGATTGGTTATCGCAATCCAAAATTCACAACTATTTTTTTTTGATCAGACTGAAAATTGTCATGTAAGCCGGCACGAACATATGTTTTAAAGATCTATTATTTTATTTAACTATTAATGTGAGAAGATATTAAATTTAGACCATTGGATACTATTTTGATTTTTGTAGCGACAGAGATTTTGTTCCCACCTTTCCCTTTAGATTTGTACATTTCTATATCTGACCGGTGAATAAAATGATTTATTTCTTCATTTCTTTGATATTCAACTATGCCCATGCTTACGGTAATATCAGATATTTTTTTATCTTTGACGACTACGCTTTCCTTTTGAATTTTGGATCTAATTCTATCGGCAACCACCAAGGCTTCCTTTGATGTGGTTTCAGGCAAAATTACTGTAAATTCATCTCCTGCAAATCGATACGCAGTATCTTCCGATCTAAGCGAGGCTTCTATTTTTTTGGCTATTAATGCTATGATCTCATCACCAATTATATGACCATAGGTATCATTTATTACTTTTAATTTATCAATATCAATAAATATAAGGGAAAGCGGATGAGAATACCGTTCTGTTCTTTTAATCTCATTAGTTAATTTATCATAAAAATGTCTTGCGTTATACAACTCAGTCAGTGAGTCCTTAATTGAAAGCATCTTCAATTCTTGTAGCATTTGCTCTCGTTCATTTTCAAGTCTGTGCTCTCTTAGGGTTCTGGCAATTCTTATTTGCAATTCTTCAAATCTAATTGGCTTAAAAATTAAATCACTTGCACCGATTTTAATTACATCTTCATAAAAATATTCGGAACTGTGGCCAGTAATAACTATGACTCCAAGATTATATTTTTCCTTGATATCTTTGGTAAATTGAATACCATCTTTGCCGGGCAATTTTATATCCGTAATAACAATGTTAAATTCTTCATTCTTTAAGATCGTCTCTGCTTCTTCCGCACTAATAGTTTGTATGGCCAAAAACCCAGATCTGGTTAGAAAGTCAGCCAATACATCAGAGACCATCGTATCGTCATCTACTATCAGTATTTTTGGTTTCATTATCACCGTTTTTTTTAGAATATTTTAGAAAACTCTTCCTATATTAAATCCGAATTAAAATCACACGAATCCTAATTCCACTCATTCAATATCAATTATGAAAAAGCTATCCTGAATCAGGGTTTAATAAAAATCCAATTTATTGGATTCACAACCCTTTTGGTTTTCATCAATTGTTTTACGAACAGCATTTGCCAATTCATTTAAGTTTATTGGTTTCATCAAATAGTTTTTAATCGTTGTTTTACTTGTTGCTTTTTGTGAAAACTTCTCGTCATAACCAGTACTGAGAATAATAGGGATATCTGACCGAATCTTAATCATTTCTGCAGAAAGCTCCTCGCCTGTCATTTCCGGCATGGACATATCAGTTATTACTAAATCATATCCATCTGAATTTTGGCGAAATTCCTCCAATGCCGTCTGGGGATCATTTTTGCAATTAACTTTATAACCTAACCGCGTCAGTATTTCGCCTCCAATATTTGTAATATCATGTTCATCATCTACAAAAAGGATTTTCTCTTGGCCTGGCGGCATTTCCTTGGAATCTTGTACATTTTTAGCATTGTTAAGTTCGGTTGTTGGAAGAAAAATTTCAAATGTTGCACCCTCACCGAGTGTACTTTTCACGTCGATTACACCCGCATGCTTTTTTACAATTCCATGGACAACCGAGAGCCCAAGTCCAGTTCCCTTGCCTTTATCTTTAGTGGTAAAATAAGGTTCGAAGATCTGATCCAAAGTTTCCTGTTTTATACCACAACCGGTATCAGATATGCTGAGCTTTAAATAAGAGCCTGACCGGTTCCTGTCTAAATTTTTTTCATCAGCACTAATAAGCTTTGTAGGCAACGATTCCACAGAACCTAAATCAATTTTGAGCGATCCTGAACCTTTATCCAAGACTGCGTGCAATGCATTGGTGCAAAGGTTCATCACGACCTGATGGATTTGAGTTGGGTCCGCCAAGACAACTTCATAATAATCGGGTATGTTAGAAATAATCTCAATATTTTTTGGAAATGTGGTTTTCAACAATTTCACAGCTTCTTTAATAACCGGGCTAATTTGTATTGGCTTCATTTCCTCCTTATTTTGACGGCTAAATGTCAAAATTTGCTTTACTAAATTTGTGGCACGGAAAGCAGCCTTATCAATATGCCTGAGGCTTGGAAGCAGTTTTTCATCCCCAGCAGCATCCATCATAGATATCTGTGTGTATCCAATAATAGCCATAAGAATGTTATTGAAGTCATGCGCAATTCCACCAGCTAAAGTCCCGATGGCTTCCATTTTTTGTGCCTGCACAAGCTGGGCTTCAAGCTTTGTCTTTTCTTTCTGAGCTTTTTTCTGAGCTGAAAGATCCTGCGCATGTGTAATAAAGTGTAATGGCTCTCCAAAACTGTCTCGTTGCAGAGACGTGCTAACAAATGCCCACACATCATGACCATCTTTGTGTCGATATTTAGTTTCAAACGAATCCAAGTCGATTTTACCATCTTTCATCTTAACCAGGGATTCAAGGATTTCATTTGTGTTGTCTGGACAGATGATATCCCTGTAAGATATAGATAAAAATTCTTTTTCTGAGTATCCCAGTATTTCACAAAAAACAGGATTTACCTTTAGAATTTTTTCATCTGGGCTGATGAGCATCATACCAGCTGCAGAATTATCAAAAACTTTTCTAAAACGTTCCTCACTTTGTAAAACTTCTTGATAAGAGTAGATATTCTTCAGACGCACTGCCATTTGAGCAGCTATGCCAGTTAACAATTCATGATCATTATTCTGGATTGGCCTCAGAGATATAGTTCTTATTAAAGCTATCGCCCCTAATAATTCGCTTTCATAGAGGACTGGTATCCAAATTAGCGATTTAGTTTCCAAAGATTTAAAATAATTTTCAGCAGCCCCTGGGAGCTCGGATCCGAGGTTTGAAAAATTATTGATTAATACCGGTTTTTCAGACGTATAAGCGGTTGAAGTACGGTTTTTGGTATTAAGTAATCCAGAGTTTAGAAATATATGTTGAAATTGATCTATTTCGTCCTGGCTTAATCCAAAACTTTTAGTTGAAGTTACCAAATTTGTTTTATTATCCACCAGTATTATCGCCCCGCGATCAAAATCAAGATGGTGATTGATAGAATTAAGGATGGTGTCTGAAAGTTTTTCAACATCTAAAAACGATGTTATTTTTTGACCTATTTCAGCCATCAAATTTAATTCATCAAATTGTGTTTTTAACTGATTCGACATTTGATTAAAAGAATCTGCTAGTTCTTCAAACTCGTCACCACTTTGAATATTTACTTTTTGACTAAAATCGCTTTTGGAGATTCTTTTAGCGCCGCTTTTTAGACTGGCAATAGGCACCAGGCTTTTTTTAATATTCGCAATGCTCAGCCAAAGAACAACCATCAGTGTCAAAACGATGAATAAAGGGAAAAGCATTTTGAACCTAACGATAGGGGCAAAGACATCAGATTTTGCTTTGAAAAGAATTACAGTCCATTGGTTAAGTTTATAGTTGGGTTTTAGGAAAATGTACGAAAAAAAAGCAAAATATTGTTCTTTATTGACAGCAACTTCAAAATTTCCGGAAGTCGATCCTCGTGTGTTCACTTTAAGTGAATCTGCTGATTTTGAAAACTCTGGTTGGGAACTAAATATGAGATTATGGGCGGAATCTAAGAATCCAATTTGAGTATCTATGGGTAGGTTATCTAACTCGTTTGACCCAAAGAAAGAATTTAAATTAATATCACCAACTAAATATCCAATATCAGGTTTTTGGGGATCGATTAGTCGAAACATGAGAATCGATAATTTTGATTCTCGATGTTTCATCTCGACTAAAAGTGTATGGCCAGCTGACATATGTTTTATATCATCCGGTTGAAGTTGCGGTGATTTAGTTGCTGTTTTGTTGAGAATTGGGAGATATTGATTTGGGTTTAGGAAAAGAGTTATGCTATTAAATTTTTTAGAAAACCTAGCTCGAATACGGTCATCTAATTGTTGGAACTCAACCTGACTGTCTTTCTTTGTCACGATACTGAGCAATTCTAGATCATCTTCAAGTTCTTTTATTTGGTCAAATAGGTACCCAGCCTGAAATTTCACAGCATGTCGCAGGCTATTTAAGGACTGGTCTTGAAGATGCTTCGTAACTTGAAAGTAAGCCAGAGTCGCTAAACACACAATTGGAATTAAAGCACACCCCAGAAAGGTTATGAAGATCCGTTTCGATATTTTACTACGGAAGGTTTTTGTCTCTAATTTTGGTCGCATTTATCTGCTCAGTGATTCTCTGCCAATCCATAATATTCACCATCATTAGCGCGCACGATATCATCGCGGGCATTTTTGCCAGTAAACTGGGCGGAGGTTCTACCATCTTTACCCATGCTATACAGATCGTAATCTGAGTTTACCGGATTAGCATTTTTGTCTCTGCGCCGCTTGCCCTTTAGGCCTTTTGTTGTACCACCATCAAGTCTTAAATATTGATAGGGATTACCCCACGGATCTGTAAGATTATCCTTTCCAATATCACTCAAACTATCTGGATATTCTTCATATTCATAAACATAGTTAGTGATTTCAAATTCGATCAGTTTCATTTCATCAATCGCCGTGGATATTTTGGCGTTGTTACGATAACTAATGTAACTTGGAACTCCTATGCCAGCTAATATGCCGATGACGGCTATCGCAATTGAAAGTTCAATTACTGATAGCCCTTTAGAATTCTTTTTCAATTTTTGTAAAAGTCTCCTAATTCCAAGTTTCTACCTAAGCTATTAATTGTAAACTGAAATTCGCTAACCGAATTATTCAGTTTGGACCTACCAACTCAAAATAATTATCGGTAATTCCATGAAAAACTAAAGCGGGGAAATGATCGTATAGGGAAATTTGCAATCCGCTATTGATCACATGTATGAGGGACAATTAAGAAAGAAATGGTTATCTCAGCAGAGGGGACGTAATCTTTTAAATCTATTGTAGCATGCATATGCTAATCTTCAACAATTAGTAACCTGCCAGTTTTTGGGTTTCGTGCCTGTATCGAATCTTTGAAACCCACCTAAAATTATTGCACATTTCATTTGACAATCTTAAAATCGATCTCATCTGATGGTAGGATCCTAAAGGTGACAGTCGTAGAAGCGACGAGATGGATTGAAAATCTTTATGGCTAAATACTAAAGGCAGGGTGAATCAGAAAATGGGTCGCCCTGCTCTTATGTTGTCTTTTAATACAATTTTAAACCAGATTCTGCTGGATTTGAACGTTACCGCATTTCCGAATGGGTTTTAGTAACAGAATGAAACCTAATCCCAGGAGTGCAATAAAAGTGCTGAGCCAGAAAGCCGGACTGTAGCTGCCAGTGACATCGAAGATATGTCCCGCCAAAATAGGACCTACAGATCCACCAAAACACCCACTGAAAACAATAGCGCCAAAAAGCACACCATGGGCACCGATACCGAAGTATTCAGCCACAATGGGTGAAATAGCAGTAAAGAAACCTCCATGAGCGATACCGTAACAGGCTGCGAACAGATAAATCATCCAGAGTTTATCAGCAATCTGTAACCACAAAAGCGTGAAAATGAGCAGCACAAAGCAAAATATCATTGCCAGCCGACTGTTAAACCGATCTATAAAAAGACCTGTAGCAAATCGTCCCAGCATGCTGACGCCGCCGATGGTGGAGAGCACCCCTGCTGCTTTAGTTGCTGATACGCCTAAATCTCTGGCAAAGGGAACAATGTGCACCAGGACGATCAAAAGGCAATAAACCAATGCGAAATTAACAATAAATATTAACCAGAACTGATGGGTGCGTATGGCCTGGTCAAAAGAAAGATCTATGCCCTTAAACACCTTAGGATCGATTTTTGAGCTGGTTTTTTCTTTGGAGTATAGTCTCATCTCTTCAGGATCGCGGCGAAGAAGTCGGCTGATCAGTATCAGCAATATCATCCCGGAAATGCCGATGACCACAAAAGAGGTTCTCCAGCCAAAGCCGGTGATAAGTAGACTGGCTGTTAGGGGTACGACTAGTTGCCCTGCGCCAGTTCCCACTTTTACCAGTCCGGTGACGATTCCTCTTCTTTTTACAAACCAGCGAGCCGTGGTGGATAACGCTATTACATCAATGGAACTCATACCGATCCCAACTAAAATTCCGTAAAACAGATATAATTGCCAGATAGATTGGGTTTTGGAAGTCAGAAAAAAACCTAACCCGATAAAACAGCTGGTGACAAGCATCACCTTCCTGGGGCCTATTTTGTCGTTCAACCGTCCAACAAAAATTCCTAAAAGCCCCATAAGAAAGAACGATAGGGAGGAGGCTCCCGAAATAGCGGCACGGGGCCAGCCGAATTCTTCTATCAGGGGATTAATAAATACACCATAGCTGATGAAAAGACCGACGCCTACTGCCTGAGTTCCAAAACAGGCTGCAGCGATTATATATTTGTAGGAAATTTTGGTAGGTTGCATTTGATTTCCGTTAGAAGCTCCAACCCGTTTTTACATTTAGAACGTTCTTTCTGACCGATCACCTATGTTTCATGATTTGGCTTTCCATTCAACAAGTTTATAGCCTGTCGACTTTAACCGGTACACCGAAAAAAACAGCATTGGCATTTGAGTTCTGTTACATTATAGTCTCTTTTATCCTAATTTGAAGATGATTTCTGTTCATTTTTTCTCTGTGGAATTGTCAAAGCTTACAAACGGAAATATCAATTATAAAGAGGTAGCGTCGATAAAGATTTCTTCTATATTGGGGATTTTATGAAATTGTAGACTTTATGATTAAATCCACAATTCTCGAATTTTTAAGCAATTTCTATATATTGTGTATGCGAGGTGCTAAAGCAAAGTTTACATTCCATGCCTGAATCGATCGTGGCTAATTAATTAAATTTATTGTGTATTTGTTCAGACAATCTATCATTTTGGGAAGCGTATTTATAGAATGGATGTATAGCCGAAAGACGCAACCGCAGTAATTTAAATATTTGTACACCAAATCCGAATTATCCGCAGAGTATATATTTCCTTTTTCACATCGCCCGATTTGTTGAAGTCAGCCCACTTTGCTTTTTACTGTTAAATGTTGAAGGCAAGGATAGTTATATCACAATGTGGTACATTTATTGCTGCATACTAAATCAAAAACTGAAACCAATATAGAAACAACAGATGTAATTGATTTGTTAGTCGAAATACCAGGAAGGATCATTCTTATGGCAGATAATCAGGTAATCAAGAAGCAGGAAATCCGATCGGTCATAATATTCATGATTTTACTTTTTACCATAATCATTCCCGCAGTTGCGGCCTTTGGTCATGGTGGCAAACACTCCGAAGCGTTTACGCATTTACAGGCACTGCAAAAGGCGACCCAGTTATATGACAAGCTTATTAACACTGGAAAACTCGATCCAAGCTGGGAAACCGGCCTCGAACAAGTCACCTTATCCAATCGACTAAAAGGCGATAAGAAAGAAATTGTCGTCGTATTCCACCGTCGTGAGGGTGACCCCAAGTCCGTATATATATACTTTAACGCTGATGGGAAGTATGCCGGCTCAAATTTTACCGGTGAATAAAGTCAGAAAATTCATGAAACTAATTCGGACTAGGTGGGTCAAGCGGCCGAGTTATATACTTTGAGAATTTGAAAGGAGTCGGGACGGTGAATACAGACCGGTTAAATCCTTATAATGTCAGTTGGCCAACGCTTGCTCAAATTCCGGTTCCGGCCAAGGCGCTGATATCATCAATTATTTTAACCATGATGCTCGCAATGCTCGGCGCACTCGGGCAAATTGTGATTCATGACATCATCCCGACATTTTTTGCTGAATCCGAAACAACCGATCCTGCCGGTATGTCAATGGAAGGGATGTCGGATTCCGGATCGGATGCCGATGAGACATCATCTTCCGGGCGCGGCGATCTGTTTGCAGATGAAGCAACTGGTGCAGAAGAAACGGCTCAATCTTTACCATTTCATAAAACGGAGCAATTTGTCTGGGCATTGAAATGGACACATATCCATATTTTCGGCATGAACATGATTTTCATATTCATGGGCGGAATTGCAATATTTCTGAATGTGCGCACCAGATGGAAAACCCTACTGGTGGTATTGCCCTTTGCCGGTATCCTGATAGACATCTCCACCATGTGGCTTAAAGGATATGTTTCCCCGGCTTTTTTCTGGCTACACATACCCGGAGGTGGTCTTTTTGGCATTCCCTTCTTTTATGTCTCGGTGAGAGCCTTCCGGGAAATGTGGTGGGAGCGAAAAAAATACGCAGTAACTTAGGGACTTTGCCCACCATGTGCGCAAAATTTGCGCACTTACCCGGATTTTTTTGTTAATAGCGCGACGAACAGTAGAGCACAGGCCTGACAGTTGGCCTTTCAAGCGACTGAAAATTTATTAACTTTCTATATTAATTATGAGGTTGGTAGCTATGCGAAATGCAATTTATAGCATTTACAGCAAAATATTCATATTCTGCACGTTGCTGTTCTTAATAGGTTGTGCCAGCGACCCGGTACCGACGTATTTGCCCGCAAACCATCCGGCAAATCCCGAGGCAGCAGAGGCGGCATACACAGTGGCGCCAAATCCATTTCAAGACAAGATGTCAATGGATGAAATGAAAATTACCAATGGCCATTCCATGCCTCACCAAGGGCACGAAAACAGCCCTGCACATAAAATGAAGCCTATGCCCCAAAAAGGCCATACGGATCCGGAAAATTCCACAGAGGCTGAAAAAGAAAAATCCGACCATCAGCATCAGGAGCATAATTGATGAGCCGATTTATTCGTATTTCAACAGTTATCCTGTCCCTGTTTATAGTGGTAATTACAGGATGTGCCCAGGTTCCCAAAGAAGCCGGTTTTGGTGATGTCCAAAAATTAGTCCACCAAAGAATCGATTACCGGCTGCATTGGAACCAGGGTTCAACGGTCGACGAGCAGGTTGCCAGGGCAATCGATGACTTGCTTATGCAAGAATTAAGCGTCGATGGAGCAGTTCAGATTGCTTTGCTCAACAACCAGCATCTTCAGGCCATTTATGAGGACCTCGGTGTTACCCAGGCGGACGTCGTCGAGGCCGGCCTGCTGGAAAATCCGGTCTTCTTCGGGCAGACTCGGTTTCCGGATAAATCCCCGAGCATGACCAACCTTGAATTCGAAATCACCCAAAATTTTCTCAACATTCTGATGCTGCCGGCCCGCAAGAAACTGGCCGCCCTGCAGTTTGAAGAAGTAAAATTGAGGGTTGCTGATGAGGTTCTCAAATTGGCCGCCGAGGTCAGAGCAGCATATTATCGTGCAATTGGTGCCTCACAGATCGAACAAATGCGGCAACACATTGCCGAGGCCGCCACGGCTTCCTATGAAATGGCGCGTCGGATGCACACGGCAGGCAATACCAGTGATCTGAATCTAGCCAGTGAGCAGGGGCATTACGAACAGGCTAGAATGGATCATGCTCAGAGCGCAACGCTGGTTGTTGAATTCCGGGAGCAGTTGATCCGTTTGATGGGGTTATGGGGTGCTCAGGCAGAGTTGAAATTAGCCCATCAACTGCCGGATGTGCCGGCCCGGGAAATGGCCCTCGAACATCTTGAATCTCTCGCAATAAAAAATCGCCTGGACTTCGCCTCCGCCCGGCAGGAAGTAGAAGTGTTGGCCCAGGCCCTGGGGATCACTTTGGATTGGCGCTGGATCGGAAAGGCTGATGTGGGAGTGAGCACTGAACGTGACACGGACGGTCAATGGGTGACGGGACCATCGCTGACACTGGAGCTGCCTATTTTCAATCAGCGCCAGGCCGACGTCGCCAAGCTTGAGGCCCGGCTGCGCCAGGGCCAGAACCGCCTGGCGGCTCAAGCCGTAAATATTCGATCCGAGGTGCGCTCATTGCGGGCCCGGTTGATGATGCAACGCCATCTAGTTGCGCATTATAAAGAGGTAGTTCTTCCCCTGCAGGAGCGCATCGTTCATTTAACCCTGCAAGAATACAACTATATGCTCACCGGCGTATTTGACTTGCTGATTGCCAGGCAAAATGAATTGGATAATTATCAAAAATATATTGAGACGGTACGCGATTACTGGATTACCCGGGCACAGATTCAGCGCGTAGTTGGTGGGCGCCTGCCGTCCGTTGGCCAAATGGATAAAATGGAGCATTCTTCTGAGAAGACAAAGAAATCAATGGATGATCTCCCAGACCGCAGAAGTGAATCTTTATCCGGTATCGATTCGCAAGATAAAATCCTGGGAAAACAGGACAAAGAATAAGGAGCGATAGCATGCTTACCCGACGTCAGATGATAGTTTCCACCTTAACGGCACTGGCCGGCAGCACCTGGTTCAAAACCTCACGTGCGCAAACTGGTCATTCGACGGGAGGCCACCGTAAAAGCGAAAAAAAGCATCTCACTTACACCTCGGTGGTAACCCCCAATGGCAGCACCTTGCCCTATAAAATGAAAAACGGTATCAAAGAATTCCGCTTGATCGCCGAGCCAATAGAGCGGGAATTTGCGCCCGGCATGACGGTCAAATGCTGGGGGTATAATGGTCAAACACCCGGTCCGACAATAGAGGCCGTGGAGGGAGATCGCCTGCGAATTCTGGTAACCAACAAACTGCCGGAGCACACCACCATCCACTGGCACGGTATTTTTTTACCCAACGGCATGGACGGAGTGGGGGGATTAAATCAGCCTCACATCAAGCCGGGAGAAACCTATGTCTATGAATTCACTTTGCGCCAGCACGGAACGTTTATGTATCATCCCCATGCCGATGAGATGGTTCAACTGGCAGTGGGCATGATGGGTATGTTCATTGTTCATCCGAAAAAGCCTGAAGGCTCTAAGATTGACCGCGATTTTGCCATCATGCTGCATGAATGGGCCATTCATCCCGGCACCTATCGGCCGGATCCAGCGGTGATGCTGGATTTCAACATCTTCAGCTTTAACAGCAAAGTGTTTCCTGCCATCGATCATCTGGTGGTTAAAACCGAAGATCGCGTACGCATACGGATTGCCAACCTGAGTATGGACGAGCACCCGATCCATATCCACGGGCATGCATTCCGCGTTACCGCCACCGACGGCGGCCAAATCCCGCAGGCAGGCCAGTGGCCGGAAACCACCGTTCTTGTGCCGGTGGGCGCCACCCGCGACGTTGAGTTTATAGCCGATGCCCCGGGGGACTGGGCCTTTCACTGTCACAAATCCCATCACACCATGAATCCCATGGGTCATGATGTGCCCAACACACTGGGGGTTAATCAAAAAGGCTTGGAAGCAAAAATACAGGCCATGCTTCCCGGTTACATGGCGATGGGCGAGAAAGGGATGGCCGAGCATGCCGATCATGTTAACCACATGGAGGGTCCCAAAAACACCCTGCCGATGATGATGGGCAAGGGGCCTTTCGGCAACATCGAGATGGGTGGGATGTTTACGGTGGTCAAAGTAAGGGACCACCTGAGTTCCTATGACAAAGATCCCGGCTGGTATAAGCATCCCAAGGGGTCGGTGGCCTATCGCCTGGCATAGAGACGCGTGTGCTTCATCTTAAAGAAATCGGAATAACTAAAAGTAAACGAAATCCAGTCGTATATCAGGGCGGGTTGATACCGTATTCCTTTAGTTTCAACTGCAGCGTTCGGCGACTGATCCCCAGTATTCTGGCAGCATGGGTTCTGTTTCCCTCCACTTCCTCAAGGGTTCTGAGAATCATCACCTTTTCGACCTCTTTCAAAGACCTGCCGGGAGTTAAATCGATCCGGGATTCTTTGAGATCCTCATCCAAATTCTGCAGAGCAACAGGAGACTCCAGGGGTGTGATCATTTCCCCCCTGGCCATGATGACCGCCCGCTCTATTATATTTTCCAGCTCCCGCACATTTCCGGGCCAATCATAGCGCATCAGCAGATCCGTTGCTCTAGGCGTAAAGCCTTCTATAGGTCGTCGATTCTTTTCGGCATATTGTTTCAGAAAAAAATCGGCCAGCAAAGGGATGTCTTCTCGACGCTGACGCAAGGGCGGAACATCCACCGTTACAACATTCAATCGATAGTAAAGATCGTCACGAAAGCGGCCCTCCTGAATTTCTTTTTCCAGATTTTTGTTGGTGGCCACGATCACCCGCGTATCTACTTTGATAGTTTGGGTGCTGCCCACCGGTTCGAATTCGCGCTCCTGGAGCACCCGCAGAATCTTGGCCTGGGTGGCAGGCGCCATCTCGGCGACCTCATCCAAAAAGATGGATGAATTGTGGGCCAGTTGAAAACGGCCCTGCTTGCGGGCCATGGCTCCGGTGAAGGCCCCTTTTTCGTGACCGAACAGCTCGCTTTCCAAAAGCGTTTCAGGCAGAGCGGCACAGTTAACTTTTATAAACGGCTGATCTTTACGGGGGCTGTTTTGATGGATAGCATTGGCGATCAGCTCTTTACCGGTTCCGCTTTCACCGACGATAAGCACCGTGGCATCGGATGGCGCAACCAGGGCCACGGTCTCGAAAAGTAGAGTCATTGATCGACTGCGGCCGATAATGTTGGAAAAATCAAAGCGGTCATTTAATCTTTCCTTAAGGTAGATATTCTCCTGTTCCAGTTGATGGAAACGTAACGCTTTGGCCACCAGAATTTTTAGCTCATCGATGTCGAGTGGTTTGATCAAATAGTCATAAGCACTCGACTTAAGCGCTTCCACGGCTGACCCGACGGAGGCGTAGGCGGTCATTATAATAACCGGGATGTCCGGGCTGATTTGTTTTATTTTTTGAAGTGCCTGGATGCCGTCCACATTGGGCATACGGACATCCATAATGACAAGGTCATAAAATTTTTCTTCAACTGCAGAAATGGCTGCCTGGCCGTCTTCAGCCTGGGTAACTTCATATCCCTCTGCGGCAAGCACTGCTTCGATCATCTGCCGATGTGAAGGTTCATCGTCCGCAACCAGAATTTTAATACTCATTTCGATTCCCTTTCCATAATTCATCTCGGATCGGATAGATGCATTATGATTTTCAACTCAGGCACTTGTCGGGAGAGATAAAGTAAAACGGCAGCCTTTCCTCTTTCCGACCGGCGGACTTTCAATCCTTATTTCCCCCTGATGGTTTTCTACGATTTTGTGAACTATGGGAAGCCCAAGTCCAGTTCCCTTGGCCCGAGTTGTGTAAAAAGGGTCAAAAATTTTATCAAACTTATCATGTTCAATACCGTTACCATTATCTTCTACCCAGATTTCTAACCGTGCGTCCGATGGTTTTAACGCGGCACCAATTTCGATGGTGCCTCCTGATTCAACTGCCTGCATGGCATTCAGCAACAAATTCAGAAGTGCCTGGGTAATTTGATGGGTATCCAGTCGAACTTTACTTAGATCGGTAATATTTCTGTGAAGCATGATATTACGCGAATTAGCATCCGCCTGCACCAGACGCACACAGTGTTCAACAAGCTCGGTTACGTCCGCCGGTACCGGCTCCGCCGTGGTGGGCGTGGCAAAGGTGAGTAGATCGGTGACAACCCTGTTAATCCGGTCTACTTCAGCAACCATGGTGTTAGCAAACTCTTGCTCCTTAGGGCTGTCTTTTAAACCCTTGCTAAGAAACTGAGCAAAGCCTCGGATAGAGCTTAACGGATTTCGGATTTCGTGGGCAACTCCTGCTGCAAGCTTACCGATAGCCGCCAGTTTTTCAGCGCGCCTGACCTTTGCTTCCAACTGTTTGATTTCTCGCAGATCCCGCAACACAATCACCGCCCCATTGCATTGATCATTTTCATCAAGGATCGGCGTGGCACTCAGGGATAGTGGAATCATTTCATTTGCTCTGCTTCGGTGCTGGATTTCGCAGTCTATAATGGGGCGAGCATGGGCCAAAATCTGATCGATACCGCTTGCCTGAAAATCAATAATCCTATTGAGGTTCAGGCCCCGCACTTCGGATTCCTTCAGGCTGAGCAGTCCCAGAGCCAGCTGGTTAAAGGAAACTATCTTGCCCTCAGCGTCTATACTTAAAAGACCGTTGGCCATACTGGCCACTACCTGTCGCGTGTAATCCTCTGTTTGCTCCAGGGTCTTGCCTACCAGATAATAGTTCTGAATGACAAAGATAAAAAAAAGAGCACCTGCCCCCAGGGTTATGAGAATAATTCCCATGATGATGGCATGTTGAAGGTCGGAGCGACGTGCCTCTTCATAGGCAGTCATTTTCATTCCTAGAACGATAATGTCCCCGCGATGCAAATGAGGCTTTACGATATCTCCATGCTCAGGCGTATTGGGTATCACCTCTTTGGAATCAGGGGCCAGAAGCGGGGAGAATTTTTTTACCAGCTCATATACCTGGATATCTCCGGGCATTTTTTTTATACGGGTTATAACGCCATTGTCATTTTTAAATTCAGGCCTGTGGATGGACGGATCGATACTTTGATCGGGGTTTGAATGGTGGACGACATTCCCGTTTTGATCCATGAGATAGACATAGGCAATATCCACGTTTTTGCCTGTTTCCTGGATCAGGCTTCCAATGGAATCATCCTGCCACATGGGCAACATCATCCAGGCCCGGGCTCCGGCTTCAATGGAAAGGAGCACGGTCATGCCCTGGCGATAAAGAAAATGCAGGGCTATGGTTTTTTCGCGGTCTAAATTACGGTAAGTCGAAATACTGATAAGAACCAATAGAAGACATACTACTGCAACAATAGATAGCGCAGGTAAATATAGTCTTTTGGTTGAAAGAATTCGCATAAATAGTTAATTGGCCAATAAATTTCAAGCCCGCCTGTCATACAATCATCAATACTATGGAATTAGCATCCGGCTTGCAAGGCCTTTTTAACCAGTTCAAACCTCCATTGTATTAAGAAGAGAGTGGGGTAAAATAAAACAGACCGATGAAGAAAAATCAAAGGTTTTAAAGGAGCTTCAGACAGCTCTGGGAAGAGTCAAAACGCTTAGCGGAATGCTTCCCATATGTGCATCCTGCAAAAAAATACGAGACGATCGGGGTTACTGGAATAAGATTTAAGCTTACACCGAAAAGCATTCGGAGGCGGAGTTCAGTCACGGCATCTGTCCTGAATGCGCCAGAAAATTGTATCCCGAATACTTCTCTGAAACGCTGCCTTCTGAGGAATAGGGGCAACTTATTCAATCTGAACTCAAATTAAGTTTTAAAAGGAATTAAATTTCGAGGGTTCGACAACGGACGTGGTTGTCCAAAAAATAATTATGCAGATGAAAGCAAAGTCCGACAGGGCTCTGCTTTTTTGATTGTTGGACATGAAACTTGTCAATTATGTATTATCTTGTAACAAACGCCTTACCATTAAATAAGGATAACATTCCGACGAAAGATTTAAGAATGAATACTTCCAGGATTTTAATTTTGGCCCTCATTATAGGATTTCTGGGTCACGCTGACGCTTATGCCGAACAGCCACTGCAGTTGGAAGCCAGAGAAGGCTATTACCAGTTTCCGTTTTTCGATACCAAAACTCCGGTCTGGTCCTATAACGATCAGATACCCGGCCCTATAATCCGTGCCAAGGTTGGTACCACCATGGTAATTGATTTTGCCAACCGGCTAAAGGAGCCCTCGAGCATTCACTGGCACGGTCTGCGCATCGAAAATGCGATGGATGGAGTGCCGGGAGTCACCCAGGATCCCGTCGGACCCGGTGAAAATTTTACCTACCGCCTGAAACTTGAAGATGCCGGGACCTTCTGGTATCACCCGCATTTCAATTCAAGCGAACAACTTGAAAGAGGATTGAAAGGCGTGTTTATTGTTGAGGAAGCTGAAAAACAGCCCTGGTCACAGGACTGGGTGTGGCTCATGGATGATTGGCTTCTTCAAAAGGATGGAACGATCTACCCCCAATTTAATACCGGGCGGGATCTTATGCACGATGGTCGCTGGGGCAACGCGCCCACCATCAACGGCAATTTCAGGCCCGCGTTTCAAGCAAAACCGGGTGAGCGTATCCGCCTGCGATTGATCAACGGTGCTAATGCCCGCGTCTTTTCTCCGCACATAGAGGGACTTTCGGCCAATATTATTGCTGTTGACGGAAGACCGGTTACTAAAATTTTCGCTCTCGATCGGTTCGTGTTGTCTCCAGGTAATCGAATCGACCTGGATATAAGGATACCCGAACAGGCTGCCGGAAAAATATTCGCAGTGGAAGACAGATTCACCAGAAAAGCATTTGAGCTGGCCTCCATTAAAGTGAACCAATCTGAACCTGTTAATTCACCTAAATTTACTCCCCCGACAGAGGCAAACTTTATTCCAGCGCAGATGTTTGAAAAGGTAAAAGTGGAGAAAACATGGGACTTAAACGCCATTCGAGGTGGCAAGTTCGGAATCGGGTGGACCATGAACCAGAAGCTGTGGCCCGATGCTGATAAGGTTAATTATCCATTGGGAGTACCCAGAAAAATAATATTTAAAAACAGCAGCTCGCGGCTTCATCCAATGCATATCCACGGTGTATTCTTCCGAGTATTGGAACGCAATGGCATGAAGGCAATCGAGCAATTTACGCGGGATACAGTTCTGGTAGGCCCCAGGGAAAGTGTCACTATTGGATTCGTACCAGAACATCCCGGAATTTGGTTAACCCATTGCCACATCCAAGAGCATGCTGAGGCAGGCATGATGACTACAATCGAAGTAAAGAATTAAATCCTAAATACGATAACTTTGTGATAGAAAGGATTGAATGCCGTCTTCCGACATGTTTGAAAAATTTCACTCATTATAAATGTCATAAGCTAATAGAACAAATATTGGCTTGTCTATAATTGGGGATAGCGTGCCTGCATCAAACATCTGGGATAATTTGAGGTTAGCAAAACACATATGAAAAAATGATAGGCTAAAACAATTTAGCTTTCTGGTTGAAATATTAAATTGCTTTTCGAATTCACCCGTAAACATCGTCCTTACCGTCCTGATTGTCCATCAGAAGAATTAATATGATCAGATTATGTTGAAATGAAGAGTAGGGTAGGGGTCATGATTAAATAGGATTGTGCCCAAATTGTGCCCGTCAAGGTCAAATTTTTCAAAATAGTTCCAAACGAAACAAAAAGTCAGATGAAAAAGCGGTGTAGAATCAACTGATTGTAATTATAACATTTTTTAATTTTCAGAATAATGCTCTACGAATCCGTAGACCGCAGGTTCAAATCCTGCCTGGCGCACCAGTTATATTAAGGCTTCAGGGGAATTTCACTGGAGCCTTTTTTTTGTGTGAGTCAGTCCAAGCAGCCAACGAACTGAAGCCCGTCTCAGGTAAAAATATGACAAACGGCCTCCTCGCCTCAGCCAGGTTGATAGGCAGATAAGACTTTTAGACCCAAATACAACACGGCCGCTTTTATGGCATCTTCCAGTCGTAGGGTTTTTGAGACTTTTTCATTATCCATGAATTTTTTGAACTTCGAAATTGACGCCCATTAAATTGAATTTTCTTGACATTGAACATGTTCCAACATAAATGATTTCTAAGTAAATGCACTCCTGTAGGAGGATAGAATAAATTTAGCGTGCTCATCTTTCGCAATCTTTTTGTTAAATCCGCTAATTAAAAGGATGGCCGCCATGAGAAGGATAGCTACATTTTTGATCTATATTTTGATTGTTCTGGTTATTTTTAGTTTTCTTGGGTGTGCCAGTGGGCCCCGGGGCAAATTAAAAAGAGTGCAAGACCCCACAGAGGAAGGACTGCGTCAGAACTGGAATGACTATACGGTTTATTATCGACGCAATCTTGCTCTGATTTTTAAAATAAAAAATGATTCTAAAATCGTGTTAGATGGCTCATGGATTGAAATCACTTCTTATAATATGATGAAAAATACCAAAATTTTGAGTTCTACCTGGGTGAAAGAAATTATCGGGGAAAATGCCAAAATACTCGGCTATTTGGTACATCGCTCTCAAGACAACGTCTATGCCGGAATAGTCGATGAAAACACCGTAAAGTTAAGCTATTATTTTGTCCAAACTGCAGGTCGATGAAAATACTTTAAAGTTACCCGTTTTCTTTGAAGAGCAATTGATGCCGGGCACCTTAGAATTTGCAATTCATACCCTGGTGAAAACTCGGATGGATATGAGCATAATTGACAACAACTATCACTCTGATGACACGGGTCATCGTGCGTAACCCTTGCGTCCTCTTGTTGATGGATGGCTAAGAAATAGCAGGAGGGGGAAGGGTGTATGAAGGGCCTGCGATTGATTATTCATTAACCCAATCTTCGGCTTCCTTTAAGTCCGAGAAAACCCTCATCTCACGGAGATGTTCTTCTCCATCGGAAATATAAGATTCGGCTAAGGTGTTAACTAAACTTTACCCCGACACCAAAGGGAATAATAGATTTTACTTGTGACAGCGGTTTGCACCATTGAACAGTGGCACGATAATAGTTGGGAGCAGTTTTGAAAGGCGGGTTATTGAACCGGATGTCAATTCTTTTTCCCTGCTTGAATCCATGATCGGACTCAAATGATACATACCATCACCGCTTACGTTAATAACCTGCGCATAGCTATAGTATTCGGAGGATTCATCGCAAAGCATGATGGTTCCTTTATGTTGCAAACGTTTGGCCTTTCTATTTTCAGGGAGATGTTTCCCACTTTCCTCAAAACTATCGCCAGGACCTTTAATATTTATCATTGCTACCTCCTACAAAGTTAGGAGTTCACGATCAAATAAAGCCCCTGCAAGACTCTGTATAACTCGCCTATCCGATATGTGGAGTAATGATAAATTTTATTCTTACAATTCTGAGAGAAACTGTCAATAGGGGGAAATACCTATTCTGGTAGTTGCTGCAATGACAGCGAATACACCAGTAATTAAGGCACTACTGGATGCTGGTGCAGATCCCAACATGCGGGCTTCCATTCTAATCTGATTGGTCCTGTTTCCCTCCCTGATAGATAACCCAGGAATATTTATCATTAAACCCAACATATTCCACGATACTCATTAACCATTCATCTCTAAACTCTAAACCTGGTTCATTTCGATAAACACTCTGAAAACCAGAATCTAAAATAACATTGTTTTGAAATGCGTTTATTTCGTTAAAGATATCTTCACTTCTTTTTCCTTCTGGAGTTGACGTGTCAAAATCGAAATATAAAATATATCTTGTATCGATCGGATATTTTAAGGGAGGATCATATAATACAACATTATTTAAAAATTCATACCGTTCCCCCCATTTGGTACCCCATTTTTCGAGAACATCTCTTTTTAAAAACGGGAAAAGATCAGAACCATCTGTTCGATTTTGGCGCTTTCCCCATAACTTCTTGATACATGTTCTTGTAATAAATCCTAAGAATAATGCACTGCCAATCACAATTATCGGTTCATCAGGCAATAGTATCCGTCCCAACCAATAAAATAATAGTGTCGCGGCCACGGCGGTAAAAAACGATATCATAAGCTTTTCCACCTATATGGATCTTACTCCATTTTTTTAGGTTACTGGTGATTGTTGTGTGGACCGCTTTTTAGCATGAAAATTCGAGATATAGGGGGGGGGCAAACAGTAAAATGCGGCTCAGCATTGAACCTCCAGTCATGGAAGCGGATGAAAAGAAGATGTAGCCTCCCACCTCAAACAGAAATGATAATTGTCTTAACTTATATAGATAAACAAACTCAGATATATAAGATTTATTCTAAGCACTTTTAACCATTTGTAATTATTTTATTGATAAAATTATGATATTCTTCTCTATTATCAGAAAATCGATCAGAAAAGGTTCACCGTTAAAGCGAAGGGGTGATCTTTTTAGAAGTGTCAAACCATTATTACAATATGGCAATTGACGAATGCTCTGGTGTTTGGTAGGCTTAATTTATATCAAGCACAAATAAGTCCACGAAAAAGCCAAACTTGCCGTGAGGCAGGGGCGGAAAGCCAACAGACCTTATACAAGGTGGCTGGGTTGCCAAGGGATACAGAATTGAGCCGGGTAACCAATTTGGTGGCCCGGTTTTTTTTGTTTGTAAACTCAATTCTGACATAAACTGAGAGAGGATTCAGGGGGATGTTGAAGTTTGCTATGCCTTTGTACGAGGCTAAATATCATGAAGCGGACGAGTGGATGGAGATTTCAGAACTTGAGCTTATGGATCAACTCTACAGAACCTATACGAAGGTTACCCCTGAAATCAAAAAAATGATAATGGGCAGGGAGGTAGCAACACCTCATGGAATTTACAGGCTAAAATCTAAAGGCGGCGTACAAGGTGGAGAACAATCCGAATTATCCGCAACTTGACGATGTGGCAAGAGGATTCTCTACGCGGGTTGATTCATTACAGTGGTTCCCCCCACAATCAATACAGGGCAGTGCACATCATCATCGCAGTTTTCGTCTGTCAGCGATCCCACTGCGTCTATCATCCGCAATGAACGTTTTGGTTTTACGCCTATCTTTCGATCCCATTCTTTTTTCTGGTAGAATTATTTTAGCGTATGGATCAGAAGGTGGGCCTCTTTCAATAACTATCCGCCGTTTTTCCTCAGTACGTTTCATCATAATCCTTTTTGATAATTTTGAAATTTTACCGTTCACAGAAAACTAAAGTTTACTATTTCGGTTGGTGAGGGAATCAAGTTACCCTATAAGTCTTGGAAAGAGCCACCATGCGAGAATTGCAATAATTGCCACTAATATTATTATTTCGATTAAAGTAAAGCTTCTACGCATTTTCATACATCATAATCTTCGATTTACAACAGAAGGCTCAGATGATGACATCAGAGAGCAAATATAGTTCCCATGCGACAATAGCTAAATATAAACCAGCAATAAAATATAGCAATGAATGGGTACTAATGTTAAATTTCTTAAAAACAACGCATTTAAACAACAGCAGACAGACAGCTACAACGGCTGTTGATGCATATTTAAATAAAATGGATGTATAAGGATTGACATCAAGTGTGAAAGCAAATATAGGGTTCGCTTCATATGCCCCATGACCTAATAAAAATAAGGTTAACAGGGCATCAATAACACATAGAAAAAGAATGGCCACAATAGCCAAAAATAACTTTGGGCTGTATTGATCAACGAAAAATAGTCTCTCTCGATCTTCCTGACGCCTTATTAGTATCCTGCCCCCACCATAGATCAGTGATCGAATATTAAAACTATTAGACAGGCGTCTCTCAATTCCTGATCTATTTTCGACACCAATTGTCAATATTAATTACCGTGCAAGATTTAGGTCAAAAAAGGGGCGGACTTTAATCCGCCCCGTTGCAAAAGAAGGCCTGACCATTATCTGAATTGTAATTTCAAGAAATAACAATGACAAAAGCATGAAACATGGTCTATGAATGATTGGTCAGGCAATATTATCTAACAGCAAGAGATGTGCCACACGTTGAAGGATGGCCAAAACATAATAAATTCAAAAAGATATGGGAATCACAAAAAAAACCTAAACCCGAGAAATATGTAAAACAATATATAAAACTGTGACAAAATGTTCATAAAGATAAGATTTAAGAATTCTTACAAAGAACCCGATATATAATCGAACAAACTCTTTTTTATCAGATTTAATATTTAGGGTGTAATCCAATGAAAATTACCTGCGGATCATGTCGTTCCAGATTTAGATTAGACAGTAAGCTTGTAAGACCCAGCGGATCCCTGGTCAGGTGTTCGAAATGCAGAGAAGTCTTCAAAGTTTACCCACTGTCTGATGTTAATCGAAGAAAACACAAAAGGATTAATACCCAAAATCTGATTTCCTACTTCTCCTTTGATGAAAATGGCAAGTTGAATTCGCATGGATTGGGGATAGCCTTAGACGTTAGTAAAGGCGGAATATTACTTGAGACCCCATATCCTATCAAATCAGGTTTACTGGTTTTAACGGCTACTGATAAGGAGAAAAATTTCATCGAAGTGAAGAGTAAGTTAATATATTCGAAAAAAACGTCCAATGGGACGTATCTTTGCGGAATTGAATTTATCGGTATCAATGAACGAGTTACAAATTTTATTACCAAATTGGTTAAGGAATACCATTTTAGAGGGAAAAATCTTTATATTGCTTTAAAAAAAAGGCTCACTGTTTGAATTCATAACGAATTTCCAACAAACCAACACCAACCGAAGCTTGACATTAATCCCACTCCGGAATTCCCATTTTTCATGTTTCCTTCCCAATAAAATTGCATGATAGGCACCTAAGAGCGGGGTGACATATCTTGGCGATACTATTCTGGCTGTGGATTTAATATCTTGATCCGTAGACAAATTGGTATTATGTTCAATATTCCTGTGGGACCTGAAATTTTGGGATTAATCGGATAAAAACCACGGCGGAGGGTAGACATGGAAGAGAATTGGGAGAAGCAACTTGCCTGTGCCGAGATTTGCCTGAGATGCAGCACGCCGCTGGGCAATAAGGATCGGAGGCTTTTATCGGTTTATGACCATCAGCCCATTTGCATGACCTGCAAAACAGAAGAAGAAAAAAAGCCGGATTACGAGGACGTGACCAGGGAAATGATTTCAGCCTGCATGAAGACTGAAAAAAGACCTTATGGAAATCCGGCCAGTTATTGTTTTCATCATTTTTGTCCCTTTAAGTGCAAAGATTGATGCCGCTGCTTAAAGCAGCTTATCTTTGATGTTCTGGAACCAGCCTTTTTCGGAATTTTGAATGATACAGGCTTGTTTTAGTACCTTGACGAATTCGGGATTCTTTTCTTTAAATCCAATAATTCTGTCCATCGAAAGAACATTATTCAGATCCGGTGGTTCCAGCCCGATATTCGATTCTCTATTAACTGATTCCATCAAAATCGATAGTGAATAGATTGCCATTTTCTCGGCCATGTCTTTTAGAGATAACCCAGCACTATCTTCCTGTTGATAGCTTAAGATTTCGTAAACGCAAGCCATTAAGATCGGATTACCGCTATCCCTGGGTTCCTTGCATTCATGTTGGACAAAGTTGCTGTCGAGAAAGTCATCGGCCATCTTCTGCAGTATTTTGATCCAGGTGCTGTTCAAATTCTGCGGCAACACCGCAGTCGGACCAAAAGACAAAACCTCATTGTTAAACCGGGATAGCATTTGGCGTCAAATCCTTTCGATCACGAAGTTAATGGTATTAAAAGATGTGATGCACATATAATTTTGGGGTCTATTGGTTTCAGGTACGGTATTGGCGCATAATTGATCTAACATTGATACTCATATTTCGATCCAGGCATTCGAAATCCACCTATGCTGTTTTGTCGTGGGGTGACCTGAAACCTGACACCCGAAACCTGAACCGCCTTCGGCGGAACACTTAGTCGCTAACACCCGACATGAAAACCACCGGATACCCGCCGCCCTTCCTTAAACAAGCGGTTGAAGGTTTCTACTGCTTTGGGGGTGGGCTCTTCGATAAGCTTTACGTTATTTTCAGCCAGGTGTTCCTTCAGTGAGTCGGCTATTCTCATATATCCGGGCTGTCCCGTGCCGATTACGAGAATTTCCGGCTCGGTGTCCAAAGCATCCTGTACATCTTCAATCTCGACGGCGTGACCACTTTTACGCCACCAGTCAGGTACCAGGGTGCCCTGGACAATTTTAATGTCATTGTTACAAATTTGACCGTTGGCGACAATTCGGCCAAAAGAAAAATCCGAAATCATTCTTTCCAGCCTCTCCAGTAGTTTGATTGCTGTGCGGTGCTGAAACCATTTTTGTCGGCAAGATGTGCCGTTTGATTAGTTCTAATTCTACTGTTATCAATTGCCGGGTAGAAGGTCAATAAAAGTAAAAAAGAGCGGCTTGATAAAACCGTCCTCTGGTTTGCTTGACGTCGGAATCAACTGCATTAAGTTTATCAAAACAGAGCAGGACGAACAGCTGAAAATTGTGAATTGAAGATAATACGGATATAATTTAGAAGTTGTTTCACAACCCCATCTAATTCGCCTCCGGCGGATCTTTGGACGTGATCTGAGGTTTTGAAACCAATTCAAGAGATTTTAATATGCCCGCACAGGACTCACACTTAACATTGGCTCAAGAATACTTTGACGACCTGGCGCAAAGGTTTCCTGTCATGTGTGCCAGCGATGAATTTCATTTTCTTCCCCGGGCTCAGGCGGCTGTGAATTACTATGACAAATTGGACAATCTTGATTCGGTGGCGATTGAGGAAAGCATTGAAAAAATTAAAAGCTTTCAGAAAGACTTTGGCCGCCTGGATAATTCAGAAAATGCTCTTGAAACCCATATCGATCTTCAAATTTTAAAGGCTAACATAGCCGGCTTTTTAATTGAATTTGATAAAAAGCGCACCTGGCAATTTAATCCGTTACTTTATCTGAAAATTGCTTTTATCGGCCTGGATCATGCACTAAACAAACCGGCTGATGAGGATGGAGAAAGGGTCAGTCGAGTGATGGCTCGTCTGTCGGATGCTCACCGGGTGCTCGGACAGGCGCAAAAAAACATCACCAACGTACCGCAAACCTATCACCAGGCATCTCGATCTATGGTAACAGATTGCAGGCGGTACCTTAAACGGGTAGCAAAAGAGTTGACTGAACATATCTCGGGAAAGCCGGCCACGATGCTGCCGGTATACATGGAAAAGACCGCGACTGCCCTTAACGCTTTGGATCGCTTTTTGTCCTCCATAACACCCCGACCAAATCAGGACTTTGCAGGTAAAACTCTGCCGTTAACTTTAAAGGACCATTTTTTGTCTGCTCGCGGGGTGAACGAAATATATATGATGGCGGTTGAGGACTGGAATACAAATTTGAAGTTGCTGGAGAAACTAAAGTCCACAATTGACCCGTCAGCGTCATGGCAGGATTTATATCATGGGTATTTCCCCTCCGACATTGGCAAATCCGATACGATGAGCCTTTATAAAGATGAGATTGACCGCCTGAGAAATTTTTTCAGCCATCAGGGATTCAATGTCGAAGAGTTAGTTACACCGGTAGAAATCGCCGAAACACCCGACTACCTGAGATCTGTCCGGGGCGCGGCATCTTTTGCAGCGGCTTTCACGGCGGATGTCAGAGAAAAAAGCTATTTTTACATCACAACCCATCTGGCAGGCCAAAATACTGCTACGGCTGATAACCTGCTCAAAAAACGCTTCCATCGTGAGTTTAAACTGCTTACCGCCCACGAAACCATACCGGGTCACCATTTTTTGGATGCCGTACGTCGCAAACTGGCCAATCCGGTGCGACGCCAGATCGAATCCCCGCTTTTTTACGAAGGCTGGGCTTCGTATGCTGAATATTTGCTCATCGATTCAGATTATATCACCAGCCCAATGGATTTGCTGGTAGATTATAAACGGCGGCTGTGGAGGTCCGCGCGCTGTCAGGTGGACGTCGGATTAACCACAGGAAAAATCCATCTGGATGATGCGATTCGTCTTTTAACAATTTGCGGGTTTTCTGCCGAAGAAGCTCGCCGACAGGTGGATCGTTTTCGTTTGAACCCCGGTTATCAATTGTGTTACAGTCACGGCTGCCATGAATTTAAACGACTGAAGGCCACCTATGGCAGTCAAATGGATTCCACCCAATTTCATAACTTATTGCTGAAGGTGGTGAACTGCCGTTTCATTTAATTAAAAGCAGATTTGAAAATTTCGTTTCACCAAAAACAAAATACGAAAAACAAAATACAGGATGAATTCGGCCTTTTGCGAATTCAGCATCAAGGAATTAGACGTGGAAAATTTTATTGGCTACCATTCAGAATGGAACCTGGGCAGTCCGGGAGGATGGGATTATCAACGGCTAACCCAGGTCATCGGAAAAGCCGTCTGGCAGCAAATCAACCAGATAAAACCTCTCAATGTGGATTTGGATTTTGATCATCCGTATTTTTCTCCCGTAGACGGATTGGTAGACATCCTGGTCAAGGCGCACAGATTATTATCCGGCAACAATTCCGGATTGATCGCCGTCGTTGCCGAAGAAGAGACCCTGGCGGATGTTACTGAAAATATAAATCTTGCCAAACGTCTGGACGCCATCGATGGCATCAGCGGCGTGTTATCCGCTCCCCATGAACTGGAACTAAAGGACGGCATGGTTTGCCGGCAGGGTCAATCGGTTTCGGTAATTTTTATGGATTTTAATACCGATGTTCTCATGGCGCTCCACCGCAAACAGGATTTATCTCCGGTATTGCAGGCGGTGAAAGAGCATCGTGTCATAAATCCCCGGGGCACAGAACCTTTTAATGTTAAAAGTATGTTTGAGGTGATCACCGGACCTTTCAAAGATCGTTTCCACAAAGAAATTGTGCAACGAACCCCATGGACGCGACAATTTTCTAACCGCCAAACCGAGGGCCCTAATGGTGAAATGATCAAGGATCTGATGGAATGGACCCGAAGCAACTGGAACGACCTGGTCCTCAAGCCGGAAAGAGGATATTCCGGTCACGGTGTCAGAGTGGGTGTCGTCAACGATGACATCGAGGAAGCCATGAATCTGGCGCTCCAAGAAGGGGACTATATTGTACAGGAGAAAATACCGCTCTCCCTGTGGGCCGAAGAAATTCCGTATGTGAACAAGGAAAAAATTCGTCTCAAGCAGTACCAGACAGATTTTCGTTGTCTTATGGGGGCTGCCGGCCTGGTCGGCTTTGTGGGCCGCTACGGCGGGGTGCCGACCAATGTTGGCAGCGGAGGCGGATTTCAGCCTCTGGCAATCCTTTCGTCCGATAAGAGTGTCAGAGATGCGGTTAATCAAATCAATGATACCATCATAAACATGGATGTCGGTGACCTGCTTGAGGTAATCGATAACCAGAAAAAGATGGCCGTGGATTGTGATTTTACTTATTTACTGGGGCCGGTAAAGATAGCACTGCGACCCAGGGTAATTACCACCCACCAAATCGATGCCCTGCAAAACTACGGCCGGAAAATGTGGGCCGACTGCCTGACACTGGAAAAAATGTGGCAAGCCGGGCAATTGGATGACATGATAAACATTGATGAAGAAGAGCTTGAGATCGCGCGTATGAATCCCTGGCAAGGATCAGCCGCAATTATTGCTTCAGACGGGCTATTTGGTTTCGGAGCAGAACCGAAGGAATGAACAATGCCGATTGAGGTTGATCCCGATTGGTGGAAAACCCTGTTTGACGATGTCTACCTGCTGACAGACGCCCGGTCTGTGGGCGATGAAAGCCTGACCCGGCTGGAGGTTGATGTCATATGCGAATTGCTTACGATGCAGTTTGGTCATAGAATTTTAGATCTTTGCGGCGGACAGGGACGGCACAGCTTTGAGCTATGCAAAAGAGGTTTCTCAGCCTGTACCCTTTTGGATTATTCGCCGTCGCTGATCGATATTGCGAAAAACAAGGTCCGTAAAAATGATACTCCCCTGAAGGTCATGCGC
>Ga0265303_10000184_pt1 | contig 31861 bp, 29 predicted proteins | sample Helome_2_FD_192494 | JGI IMG/M metagenome (GOLD analysis project Ga0265303, IMG submission 192494) | Marine sediment microbial communities from subtidal zone of North Sea - Hel_20160317 (Illumina Assembly) | ecosystem: Environmental > Aquatic > Marine > Subtidal zone > Sediment ... | reverse complement strand
ATGTTCATATCTACAACCATGGCCTGCATAGTTACCGCGACCTGCCAATGCGCATGGCGGAGTTCGGCTCCTGCCATCGCAACGAGCCTTCCGGCGCACTGCATGGCCTGATGCGTGTGCGCGCGTTCGCGCAGGATGATGCGCATATTTTCTGCACACCCGAACAGATGCAGTCGGAATCGGCGGCCTTCATAGACTTGCTGTACAAAATTTACGCGGACTTCGGTTTCAATGAGATCCTGGTGAAGCTCTCCACGCGCCCCGAAAAACGCATCGGCGACGACGCAGAATGGGACAAAGCAGAAGCGACGCTGGCCGCGGCGCTGGACGAAGCCGGTATCGAATGGGAAGAAAGCCCGGGGGAGGGTGCTTTCTACGGCCCGAAGATCGAGTTCTCACTAAAAGACACTATCGGCCGCGTTTGGCAGTGCGGAACCCTGCAGGTGGATCCCTTCATGCCCGGACGGCTGGGGGCCAGTTACATCGACGAAGACAGCTCCCGCCAGACGCCCATGATGCTGCATCGCGCCATCCTGGGTTCACTGGAGCGTTTCATTGGCATCCTGATAGAAAATTACGGTGGCGCCTTTCCGGCCTGGCTCGCACCGGTGCAAGCAGTGGTGCTTAATATCAGCGAAAAACAGAGCGATTATTGTAAGAAAGTGACCGCAGCCCTTGGAAATCAAGGGTTCCGGGTGGATTCGGACTTGAGAAACGAGAAGATCGGCTTTAAAATTCGCCAGCACACTATGGCCAAGGTTCCTTATTTACTTGTGGTCGGCGACCGCGAGGTTGAGAATGGGACCATTGCGGTCCGAACCCGGTCAGGGGAAGATCTGGGCAGCATGCCAGTCGAAGAATTTGTACAGCACCTTGCTGAAGACGTGGGGCAGCGGGGACGAACAGATAACCAACAGGAGGATTGACACATCGCAGCAGCAAAACAGAAAACTCGGCGCAACGAAAACATAACTGCGCCGCAGGTCCGCTTGATCGACGCGGCCGGTGAGCAGGCCGGAATCATGGCCCTGCAGGAAGCCCTGGATATGGCCCAGGAGGATGGACTGGACCTGGTGGAGATTGCTCCTAACGGAGAGCCACCGGTTTGCCGAATCATGGATTTTGGCAAGTTCCGGTTCGAGCAGGCCAAAAAGGCACAGAGCGCAAAGAAAAAGCAAAAGAACGTGCAGGTCAAGGAAGTGAAATTCCGGCCAGGCACCGAAGAAGCCGATTACCAGGTCAAAATGCGCAATGTGCATCGCTTCCTGGATGAAGGCAACAAGGTAAAACTGACGCTCCGTTTTCGTGGCCGCGAGATGGCTCACCGGGAACTGGGTGCAGCCATGTTGAAACGGGTGGAGACCGAACTGGCAGAAGAGATCGCCGTGGAACAGTACCCACGGATGGAAGGCCGCCAGATGGTGATGATGATCGCCCCCAAGAAACACTGATTTAGCTTGCAAAATTAGGGGTTTGACCCCAAAATACGCTCCCCGCGAAATTTCGCGAGGAAGAAAAAGCGTTTCCGAGCCACAAAGAGCCCTCAGCGGCCGCTTGAGTAACGTCAAATGTAGAGCCCCCCAAGGGGGCGAAAAGGAGCAATACCATGCCCAAGTTGAAAACCAACCGGGGCGCGGCCAAGCGTTTCAAGAAAACCGCCTCAGGCGGCTTCAAGCGTGGCCACGCCTATCACAGTCATATTCTGACCAAAAAAACGCAGAAGCAAAAACGCGGCTTGCGGGGTACTGGCATGATCAGTTCCGCCGACAAGAAATCCGTCAAGCGCTTGCTGCCGCATTCATAAAGGAGGGTCAGGAAAATGGCTAGAGTAAAACGTGGTGTAGTGGCAAGAGCCCGTCACAAGAAAGTACTGAAACAAGCAAAAGGTTATTACGGCGCGCGGCGTAAAGTGTATCGCGTAGCCAAGCAGGCGGTGACCAAGGCAGGACAGTATTCCTACCGTGACCGTCGTCAACGCAAGCGGCAGTTTCGTCGTCTCTGGATCGTCCGGATCAACGCGGCGGCACGTATTTTCGATCTGTCCTACAGCCGTTTCATCGACGGTCTGAACAAGGCGGAAATCGAAGTTGATCGCAAGGTACTGGCCGATCTCGCCGTACATGACATCGAAGCTTTCGGTGTGCTCGCGGAAAAAGCCAAAGCCAGCCTGGGCTGACTTGGCCGGGTTTCGGCACAAGTGAGAACCATAGATGAACTCAGTGCTTGTGCGCTGGCTGAAATTTCAGCCAGCGTCACCCTCCAGCAACTGGATGATTTGCGGGTACGCTACCTCGGCAAGAAGGGTGAGATCACCGCTCAGCTGAAGTCGCTCGGATCCATGGAGCCCGACCAGCGCCGGTCTTTTGGCCAGGCGGTCAATGCTGCGCGTGATGCACTGAATCAGTCCATTACGGCACGTCGCAAAGCGCTGGAATCAGCCGCCCTGGAACAGAGGCTGCTGAGTGAAAAAGTGGACGTCACTCTGCCAGGCCGTGGTCAGCAACGCGGTGGACTGCACCCGGTCACCATGGCCATGGAGCGGGCCATCGGGATTTTCAACAAGCTGGGTTTCGACGTGGCCACCGGGCCTGAAGTCGAAGACGATCATTACAATTTCGAATCGCTGAACTTCCCGCCGCATCATCCCGCGCGCGCCATGCACGATACGTTCTATTTCGGTGATGGGCGGCTGCTGCGCACACACACCTCGCCGGTCCAGATCCGCGTGATGGAAAAAAGTGATCCGCCGTACCGGATCATTGCCCCGGGTAAAGTCTATCGCAGCGATTCTGACCAGACCCACACGCCGATGTTTCACCAGGTAGAGGGTTTACTGGTGGGCCGGAATGTCAGCATGGCCGATCTCAAGGGCGTGCTGCACACGTTCGTCAACGCCTTTTTCGAGCGTTCGCTGACTGTACGTTTCCGTCCGTCCTATTTCCCGTTCACGGAACCTTCCGCCGAAGTAGATATTGGCTGGGAAAAGGGTGACGGCTCCGAGCCAGGCTGGCTGGAAATCCTGGGTTGCGGCATGGTGCATCCCAATGTGCTGCGGGCCTGTGATGTCGATCCGGAAGAATATACGGGCTATGCCTTTGGCATGGGCGTAGAGCGCCTGGCGATGTTGCGCTACGGCGTTTCTGATTTGCGGCAGTTTTTCGAGAACGATCTCGAATTCCTGCGCCAGTTCAATTGATCAAGGCATTCCCGGGGTAGCAGCATGCAATTCAATGTCGAATGGCTGAAAAAATGGGTCGCGGTAGATCTGCAGGCCGAAACGTTGGCCGAACGGTTGACCGCATCCGGCCTGGAAGTGGACGATCTTCGCCCGGTTGCCGGCGAGTTCAGCGATGTCGTGATCGCAGAAATCGAAGACAGTCAGCCACACCCCAATGCAGACAAGCTCTCGTTATGCACCGTCAACGACGGTACCAAAGAGCGTTTACAAATCGTCTGTGGCGCGCCGAATGCACGCGCCGGCATCCGCGTACCCCTGGCCAGGGTCGGAGCCAGGATTGGACCGGATTTTAAAATCAAGCGAGCCAGGTTGCGCGGTGTCGATTCATTCGGCATGTTGTGTTCGGCTAAAGAGCTCGGTTTGTCAGACGATCACTCAGGCTTGATGGAATTGCCTGGAGATGCACCTTTGGGGACGGGATTGCAGGATTACCTGTCGCTGGACGATACGGTAATCGAAGTTGACTTGACACCAAACAGGGCGGATTGCCTGTCCATACGTGGGCTGGCTCGTGACGTATCGGCCAGTTGCGAAGCCGAGTACACCGGTGTCCGTATAGATGCCGTCCCTGCAGCAATCGATGCCGGGTTCCCGATTAAACTGGAAAGTCCGGAAGATTGCCCACGTTACGCCGGCCGGGTAATCCGTGGCATTGACCCGAAAGCAAAAACGCCGCTGTGGATGGTCGAGACTTTGCGTCGTTGCGGCCTGCGCAGCATCAGCCCTACCGTCGATGTGACCAACTTCGTCTTGCTGGAACTGGGTCAGCCGATGCACGCCTTCGACCTGGACAAATTGAACAGCGAAATCGTGGTCCGGCGGGGCAGGGCAGGTGAAAAACTGGTCTTACTGGATGAGTCCGAAGTTGAACTGGATGATCAGGTATTGGCCATCTGTGACAGTGAGGGTCCGGTGGCTATCGCCGGCATCATGGGCGGCCTGGACAGTGGCGTAACGGAAAACACCAAAGACATCCTGTTTGAAAGTGCCTATTTCAAACCGGCTACGATCATGGGCAAAGCACGCGCTTACGGCATGCATACCGACGCATCGCACCGTTTTGAGCGCGGTGTCGATCCTGCCGGGCAGGAACTTGCCGTGGAGCGGGCGACCCAGCTTCTGATTGAAATTGCCGGTGGCGAACCGGGCCCTCTTCTGCTAGCAGAGGATGAGGCTTGTGTGCCACGCAATAAGCCCGTTTCCCTGCGCCCTGAGCGTCTCAACCTGGTGATGGGTTGCGTTATACCCTTGCAGACCACAGAGGCCATCCTGCGGCGCCTGGGTATGGATGTGGAATGGAGCGGCGACCACTGGACTGTGACCGCACCCTCATCCCGTTTCGATATCGAAATTGAAGAAGACCTGATCGAGGAAGTCGCGCGAATTTATGGTTATGACGAAATTCCCGAAGCTCCGGTCTCGGGCGAGTTGGCGCCAGGTACCAGCATGGGTCACCGGGTTTCAATGACCCGAGTGCGTGAAGCCCTGTGTTCTGCCGGCTACCAGGAAGCCATCAATTACAGTTTCGTAGACCAGGATCAGCTCGCAGCGGTCCATCACGGCGAGCAAGTGCTGGCGCTGGCCAACCCACTGTCTTCGGACATGGACGTCATGCGCACCACGCTGCTGCCTGGCCTGCTGACCTCGCTGGCGCGGAATATCCGTCGCCAGCAGCCCCGGGTGCGGCTGTTCGAGACCGGCATCGCCTTTTTGCAGGGTGAAGTCATGAATGAAGTCGGGCGCCTGGCGGGTGTCGCTGCAGGTAATGCCCTGCCGGAGCAATGGGGCGAGCCAGCCCGTGCAATGGACTTTTTTGACCTGAAGGGCGATATCGAACGCCTGTATGCGATGAAAGGCGATGTGGGTAAACCGGTATTCGAACCGTCAGCTGATATGCCCTGGATGCATCCCGGCGCCAGTGCGCTGATCAGCCTTGATGGAAAGGCTGCAGGATGGTGTGGAGCCGTGCACCCTTCGGTATTAAAAGTTTTTGAGATCAAAAAGAGCGTTTTTGCGTTCGAACTGGACCTTGAAAACCTGCTCCAAAGAGAAGTTCCATTCACGAAATCTATTTCGCGCTTCCCGTCGGTCCGCCGTGACCTGGCTTTGCTTCTGTCAAATGATGTTAGTTATGCCGAGGTTAAGGGGTGCATCACTGCTGTGGCCGGTCCATTACTGGAAAAGGTAGCGGTATTTGATGTATACCAGGGAAGTAATTTAAAAGAAGGTTACGAAAGTCTCGCTATAAGCTTGATTTTTAACAACGTTTCCAGCACTCTAAAAGATGAAGACGTTGATCCGGTAATAGAAACTATTGTTTCTCAACTGGAACAGCGTTTGGGTGCCCAGTTGAGAGGATAACAATGTCATTGACAAAGGCAGATATCGCAGACCGGCTGTTTGACGAGGTCGGTTTAAACAAGCGGGAGGCCAAGGAATTTGTGGATTCATTTTTCGAGGCCGTCAAATCCGCACTTGAGGGGGGCGAAAACGTCAAACTTTCAGGGTTTGGTAATTTTCAATTACGTGACAAAAACCAAAGGCCAGGCAGAAACCCCAAAACGGGCGAGGAAATTCCGATTTCCGCGCGTCGTGTGGTGACGTTCCGACCTGGTCAAAAACTACGCGCAAGGGTGGAAGCATATGTTGGATCCGGGGATTGACCGAGATCTACCGCCGATTCCGGCTAAACGGTATTTTACAATTGGCGAAGTAAGTGAGTTGTGTGGTGTAAAACCGCACGTGCTTCGCTATTGGGAACAGGAATTCGAACAACTTAAACCGGTTAAACGCCGGGGTAATCGCCGCTATTACCAGCGTGGCGACGTCATGATGATTCGCCAGATTCGCAGCCTGCTGTACCAGCAGGGCTACACCATTGGTGGCGCCAGGCAGATGCTCGAGGGTGACGAGGCGAAAGAAGATGTGAACCGCAGCCAGCAGATTATTCGCCAGGTGCGGATGGAACTGGAACAGGTGCTGCACGTTCTCAAACGCTAAGCTATTCCGGAATCCACAATTAAGGTAAAATCCCGCGTCTCGCTCGAGATGATCGACGGGAAGTGTTGTTTTTAAAAGAGTCGGGGCGTGGCGCAGTCTGGTAGCGCACTGCAATGGGGTTGCAGGGGTCGGAGGTTCGAATCCTCTCGCCCCGACCAGTTTAAATCGATAAGAAACAAAGGCTTACAAGATAACTTCGGTAAGCCTTTTTCTTTATCTGAAGTAAAATAATTCCTGTAAGGCAGTCGTTAATTCATTGTGCCGATACCTGTGCAGTTTGTCTGTAATGTTTCTGCTCGACTCTCCTTGCAATTAATTCATCTCCTCCGAATCAAATAGACAATTCGATACGGTGTCCTATAGTTAAATATGCGGTGTCAGCCGCTACATCATCGCCAGATTATTCTTAAAAAGAATTCACACAATCGGCGCATTGAAAGCACATAACCTCCCGATCCAGTGGCGGCACAGGCCGTACTCATATTTGAAATATCAAATGGTTAATTGATAAGGAGGTTGAGATGTTTCTGAGAATTCTAATGATAGTCGGATTACTCGGGTTATCCTGTGAAATCGTCGCCAAAGACGTCGGCGGCAAAACGGTTCCAATTAGCGGTGTTTTCAGTGGGTACTTGCTGGGTTTCAATACAAATCCGGCCTTTATTGCGGATCGTTGTGATCCGCCGGAAGGAAAATTTGCCTGGGCAGTGACCGCTTTCGAGGGCTGGGGAACCATGTCGCATCTAGGTGAAAGCTACATGTTCGCAGAACACTGCTCCTATGGAATTTTGGCGAACGGTGAGATGGATGGAACGTACGGTGAGGGTGAAATCACAACCATCGCTGCTAACGGCGACATACTCTTGGGAACCTATACCGACGGAGCGTCACTTTCTGGTCCTCCTGTTATCGGTTTTATGGACTATGTCACTTTCGTGAACGGAGGCACCGGGCGGTTTAAATATGCCAGTGGTGAGGGAGTTGAAATGGGGGCTGTAGATTTAAACGACAATTCATTTACCGTGCAGATGACAGGTGTCATTGCTTATAAGAAAAAATAAGCCTGTCAGCTAATTTAAACATGCTTACAGGGCCGTCAATCTGGCGGCCCTTTTCTATGGCAAAGCCTAGCCCGAGCCATGGCCAGCAACGTCGGCTTTACCCTGCAAAGCGGAAGTTATTTTGGAGGTATTTTTCGAGTCATCTTGTTCCGAGTTCGGCCGAGGCTGTGTGAAAACTATTTCATTTTTTTCATCGGTGGGGCAGCCCTTCATTGAAGGCACTGTTAATCCATGGATTAACCACTGATGCCCATTATTTACCCTATAAATGACGTGAACTGACTTCAATTTACTACTTGGAATTTCAGATTTTGAGTTATCACACAGCCTCGGCCAGGAGCGGAGACGGGCGTTGGTTGATTGAGGTAACCATTCTTCTAATCGACAAATGAGTTTTCAAAATCTATGGCTCGGTATTGCTGGGACGGTGCGCGGTCATCGTTTGGTATAATGATTTCATGAATCGCCGCCACTTGACGCTTGTTGCTGCACCGATGTCGTCGTGGATGGCCAGAGTAACTATTTTGCTTGCCGCCGTAGTGTTTCTCGGCGCCTGTAGCAGTAAGCGCCCCCTGATGCCCACACCGGACGTTTACTCACTGGGCATCGAGCAACCCTTTGCCGAGAACTTGCCGGCAGAACTCAAAACCGTGGACATGAACATTATGTATGCCACGGACCGCCTCCCGAGCTCTCGAGAGGATGGGCGGCTGGATTACAGCATGGTCAGGGCTCCTACACTGGCGTTTGGCGAGGCAGTCGTAAACATCGACGGTGACATTAGCTGGGAGAAACTGGCAGCAGACGCTCGTACCAGCGAGCGCTCGCCTGCCCTGAATCTCGGCATCAAATCTGTGACCGAAAGCACCAAAGGCCCCTGGGACTCGGTCGCCTATTATGGATCCGACGGCAAAAATGTATTAACCGGGGAAGGTGCGCAAAAGCTAGCGGTCATGCACACGACCTTACACGGCATGCTCCGCGAGCGGCTGGCCACTTCCCCACGCAAAGAAATCCTGTTCTATGTACATGGCGTGAAAACCAGCTTCGACGAAGCCCTGTACACCTCGGCAGAGCTGTGGCATTACCTAGGACGGGAATTCGTACCCATCGCCTACTCCTGGCCCGCAGGCAAAAAAGGGCTGCTGCGCGGTTACAACTATGACCGTGAATCCAGCGAATTCACGATATTCCACTTCAAGCGATTCCTGGAGTGGACAGCCGCACTTCCGGAGGTGGAGGGAATCCATATCATCGCTCACAGCCGCGGTACAGATGTCGTCTTGACCGCAATCCGCGAACTCGTCATCGCAGCACGCGCCGCAGGTGAGAATCCACAGGAACGTTTAAAGCTTCGCAATGTCGTGATCGCAGCGCCCGACATTAATCTTAGAGTGGCTCTCCAACGAACCGAGCGGGAAGGTACCAGATGGGCTGCGGAGCGCTGGACGACGTACACGTCCACCGGGGACAAGGCCATCGGCTCTTCTGAATGGCTTTCTGGTGGCGGACGTGTTGGCAAGGCCGGGTACGACAACATCGACGACTTCGCCAGGATGTGGACGGAACATTTTTCCGATGTTGAATCGGTAAACCGCGATTCGGTGATCCAGTACCAAGGGCGGAGCGGCGGGGCTTTTGGCCATGACTACTACCGCAGCAACCCCGCGGTATCGTCCGACCTCGTACTTGCGGTTCGCTACGGGTACCCACCGGGTGCTGAGAACGGGCGTCCACTCGGTCCTATTGAAGGACTATTCTGGAAGATTGATGACGACTATCTGAAGTCTCCAGGCGATAAGTAAACCGGGCGCAGCCTAACGCACTGTTCAAGACAATCGGCGAACAGACACGCTGTTCCTGTAAGACTGCTAGCCTAACTCACGTGACACAAATCAGAGAGCCGATACGCCGGCAAGCCCTGAGTATTCGTTGTCGAGCTCGAGCGCACCCGTGGGCTCGAAACCAAAGCGGAAAACATCGCGTGTTTGGGTCGAACTATTCGTAGCCCGCGGGTGCATGTCCCGCTCTCACTGACAGCTACCTGCCAGCTGTGTCCAGTATCACGGAAATCAGGACGGAAGGACTATATCGGGTCGATCTCGGAATTGGTGGCACATCAACAGGAAAGTTCCGCTTCCAGGCTCAAAGCAATCATGAAATAAGAAGCCCCAGCGCGGAATTGGGGCAAACGGTAGGGGAAACCGTCAGGGTCAGGATGCAGCACCAGACACTGGGATTAAGGTACAAGGAAAATGCCTCGATTTTCCCTGAAAATAATGCATTACTCCGAATCAAATAGACAGTTCGAAACATTGTCCTATACTTAAATATGAATTCGCCACCTGCAAAAGATTGAGGGGGAAGGGCCGCCAGAGTGACGGCCCTTTTCTTTTCCCACTAGAAAGTTCAGCGCAGAACCGGTACTCGAGAGAATCGGTTTGACTACCCGTCAGGAATTGTTACATCCGTTTGGCCAAAACCGACTGTGCAAATTCAGTGTCATTAAAGTACGTATAGGCTGCTCATGACGAATCCGGCGGGTCGTGCGTTTTTGTAAGCGGGATGTTTTTCACGGATAATTCATTCTCCCGTGCGATAGAAGCACTTGATTACGGGTCTACTGATACCGATATCGTGGTATCAGGATTGGAGAAAACTTTATGACGCCATTTGAAAGCGTATTGCCGGACATGCCGGACATGCCGGACATCGCCAACGACGCCCAGGCAGAAGTCGCGGGTAAGTTGGACTGGGTCGGTATGAATGAGATCGAGATGCCGGTTCGCATTGAAGACGGCTCAGGGGGGTTGATTCAATCCAGCGCGCTGGTCACGGCATATGTCAACCTGATCGATCCGGATGTTCGCGGCATTCACATGTCGCGGCTGTATCTGCACCTGGACCAGGGGTTTGGCGAACGGCCGCTCAATCCCTGCACGCTCAGGCAATTGCTTCGTTCCTTTCTCGATTCGCATGAAGGGCTCAGCGATCGTGCACTGATCCGGGTGGATTTTGATTACGTTACCCGCCGTCCGGCGCTGCAAAGCGACAACGAGGGCTGGCGGCGATATCCCGTATCCATGATCGGTATCCTGGAAGGCAGCGAATTCAGCCTGGAAATGGGGCTTGAAGTCCTTTATTCCAGCACCTGCCCCTGTTCGGCCGCGCTGGCCCGGCAATTGATCCAGGAGCAATTCAGCCGGGACTTTTCCGCTAAGGAACAGGTCGATTTCGAACAGATTCACGAGTGGCTGGGCAGCGAACAGGGCATCATGGCCACGCCGCACAGTCAGCGTAGTGCAGCAGAATTGCGTATTCGCCTGACGCCGACTTTTGAAATGTTTCCAATCGTACGCCTGATCGATGAGATTGAAGACTCATTGAAAACACCGGTTCAGGCCACGGTCAAGAGGGAAGATGAACAGGCGTTTGCCAGGCTTAACGGCGAGAACCTGATGTTCTGCGAAGACGCCGGCCGGCGCATCCAGACGGCGCTGAACAAAGACGAACGCATCCTGGATTTCTGGGCGCGTTGCACGCATTACGAAAGCCTGCACCCGCATAACGCGGTGTCGGTGGTGACCAAGGGTGTGGACGGTGGTTACGTGGCGGGAGCGGGCGCTCCTGTGCGCCTGGAACTGTCCAGGACTTAGGGCATTGCGGTGCTGGCGGGCGGCGGCTCGCTTTTCATCAATAATTGCGGGTCGACCCGCCGGTCCAGCCAGTTCATGCGCCAGTCGAGGTGTGGCCCGGACGCCCGTCCGGTAGAGCCGATTTCCGCGATCAGATCACCCTTTTTAACCGTGGTGCCTGCTTCAACCAGGATCTTGCTCAGGTGCAAAAAACTCGAAGACAGCCCTTGCCCGTGATCCAGAACGATGGTTCCGCCTGAAAAGTACATGTCGGGATGGGTCATGGTGATCACACCGTCGGCCGGTGCATAGACCGGGCTGCCGGTTGGTGCCGCGATGTCCAGTCCGTAATGGGGCCGGCGCGGTTCGCCGTTCAGAACCCGCTGGCTGCCGTAGACACCACTGATCCTGCCACCGGCCGGCCAGGCAAAACCGTTTTCGTATTCTGCCCTGGGATCGCGCCTGGCGCGTGCGCTGGAGACCATCGCGCCTTCCTGGCGTATCCGTTCGGCGGCTTCCGGATCGGGTGTTACCGTCTTGGGAGGAAGCCCGTTGACCCGTTCGATGTTGTATTCACGTAGCGCTATTGGCAGGGCGATCGTTTCTTTCTCCGCGCCCGGCTCGCTAACGGTGAGATTACGTTCACCTGTTTCATCGCGCCCGAAACCGATAACGAACGCGCCATCCGGCGAGACCATCACACGGGTATCATCCAGGGCCACATCTGCGCCGGGTTGTGTTTTACCGAAAATCAGTCCGCCCTGGATGGGCTCGCCGTTCAGTTCAAGTGCAATGACCGGCTGCCAGAGCAGGGCGCCCAGCAGGATGCCGCAGCTCTTGAAAAACCGGGGTCGGGACACGTATCAGAGTTCGATCTTGATGGACTGGCCGGGCTGAATCATCGCGTTGCTGCCCAGGCTGTTCCAGCTTTTCAGATCATTTACTCTGACTTTGTACTTTTGCGCGATGCTCCACAGCGAGTCACCACGCTGTACCACGTACTTCACACTGCCACTGCTTGCCAGGCGTTGCTCTGCCGGTTGGTGGAAAACCGTAATGACAGTGCCTGCGCGCAGGGTGCGCGGATCTGAGATATTGTTCCAGCGCTGCAAGTCTCTCACCGACACGCGATAACGGCGTGCAATCACCGACAGGCTTTCGCCGCTGCGTACGCGGTGGGTAATCTGGTCTGCGGCAATCAACCCGGACTGCAGGTTCTGCAATTCCATGGCGGCCTGTGCGTAGAACGGGTCGACCATCAATTGATCATCGCGTGGCAGCCGCAGCTTCTGGCCGGCTCGAATCATGTCGCCGTTCAGGTTGTTGCTGGTTCGTAATACTGACACCGGTACGTGATGACGCACGGCAAGTTCTGACAGTGTATCGCCATTCTGGACAACCACCTGGTCCCAACGCATCAGGGCTGAAGCATCAACTTTTTCCAGGCTGGCTTCGAGTAATTCTGCCCCTTCAACCGGCAGCACGATGCGGTAAGGACCGTCCGGGGAGGTCGCCCAGCGGTTGTAGCCGGGGTTCAGGGTGAACAGCACATCAATGGGCACGTCCGCCATTTGCGCAACCAGCACAAGATCGGCCTGCTGGCCAGGATCTACTGTGGCAATCACCTGCTGATCCGGAGTTTCCGGAAACTGGAAATCGTAGTGTTCGGGATATTTGAACAGGCAAGTCAGGCCGAGCAGCTTGGGTACGTAAGCCCGTGTTTCGCGCGGAAGTTTCAGGTTCCAGAAATCCGCGGGTTTGCCGGCCTTGCGGTTCTTTCTGGCCTGCCGCGCCACCCGGTTCTCGCCTGAGTTATAGCCGGCCAGCGCCAGCAGCCAGTCGCCATCGAACATCACGGCCATGGTGTCCAGGTAGGTAAGTGCTGCGTCAGTCGAGGCCCACACGTCACGCCGGCCGTCGTACCACCAGTTCTGGTTCAGGCCATAATTCTTGCCGGTGCTGGAAATGAACTGCCAGGCACCCAGTGCCTTGCCGCTTGAGTAGGCAAAAGGATCGTAAGCGGATTCAACAATCGGCAGCAACGCCAGTTCGCCTGGCAGGCCGCGATCCTCGATTTCATTGGCGATGTAATAAATCCATGGCTGGGCCCGCTTGAAGATACGCCCCATGTACTCCGGGTGTTGTGCATACCACTGCGCCCACTTAACGGCCTGCTCATGCGTGGAGCATTCAGGCAGGGCAAAACTGTGCACCAGCCGTTCCCACACTCCGCTGTGTGTATGGATATCAGCGGGCTCTTCGGGAGAAACTTCCACCTCGGGCACATACAGATGCTCATCGATGGTGGCAGTAGAACTGGGAATGGGTTCAGCGATGACCGGTGGCTCAGGAGTCGCTGGCTCGGCTTCACCGCCGCCTGTGCCCGTGGTGGCGCAACCGGTAAGGAAAATCAGCAGCATGGCTGGTGTCAAGCGTAGTAGCACTGGGACTCCCGAAATTATTGTTTAGCCAGCTATTATCCCTGATGGAGCAGGCGGGTCAAGTCGTTACCGATCAGAAAGAATCTTTCCAGGCACGAATGACGGCCAGCGTGGCGGCGCCGGGTTCGGCATCCGGCTTGCGTTTCTGCGCTGCGGCGACCACAGCAGGGTGCCGGGTTCGGAGGAACGGATTAACGGCCAGTTCCACAGAAAGCTCGCTGGGAACGGTGCTGCGCCCCACTGCACGGAAAGCTTCCACTTCGCTGGCGCGTTTCTGTAAATCCGCATTATCAGGTTCTACTCCAAGGGCAAAGTCACAGTTGGATAGCGTGTATTCATGGGCGCAAAAAACCTGGGTGGAGGCAGGTAATTGCGCCAGCTTGTCCAGCGAGGACTGCATCTGTTCCGCAGTGCCCTCAAACAGGCGGCCGCAGCCGGTACTGAACAGGGTATCGCCGCAAAACAGGCAGCCATGACCGAAAAATGCAATATGGCTGGATGTATGGCCTGGCACTTCAGTCACGCTGAATTCGAGATCCAGCAGTGGCAGGTGTACGCTTTCCCCTTCAGTGAAACTGCGGTCCTGGCCGGGAATCCGGGGGTCATGTGGGCCGAACACCACTGCGCCGCAACGCTTGACCAGTTCGGCGACGCCTCCGGTATGATCCGCATGGTGATGCGTCAGCAGGATGTAACTGAGTTCCAGGCCCTGCTGTTTGAGTTCCCGCAGCACCGGACCGGCATCGCCGGGATCGACAACTGCACATTGTTTTCCACCTGTAGAGATCAGCCAGATATAATTGTCGGCAAACGCAGGTATCGCTGTGACGGTAATTTCGGGCATGTCTGACTCCATATTCGTTCCACTTGATTGCTTCCGCTGGTCGGGGCCGGGCTATTTTAGCAAAATATGTCCGGGGTTTGCCTGATGGTTCGGCCGACCCAGACAACGATCAAGAGTCTGTCAGAAGGCTTGTTACGCAGTGCAGGGCGGACGGGTGTCAGGGGCAACCTGCTGGAAATTCATCATCCTTGTGCGCCTTTATTCGATCCGGTTTTTTTGCACACGGCATCCGAGACCTACGGAGTAGCGATCAGCCTGAACCAGGATGACAACCACGGCTTCGATCAAAAGCTTCACTGCGATTCGGAACAGCTGCCGTTCCAGGACGGTGTATTCCAGATGGTTGTACTGCACCACGTGATCAGCGCTGGAGGCGAGCCGGAATTGTCCGAGTGCGTTCGTGTCCTGGCCAGGGATGGTGTGCTTATCCTGCTGGGGCTGAACCGAATGGGCTGGCGTTACCGGACACAGGATCGGTTTCGCCGCTTGCCGGGCCTGGCGCCGCTCAGGGTTAAGGCGCGCCTCGAGGAACTGCAGATGACAATGCAGGGATTTGCAGGTGCGGGTCTTTGCGGCATGCAGCGCCCGGCCTGGATGCACAGCGGGCTCAGCAGCATCGGCGCACCGATTGCCGACCTGGTGATCTTGCAGGCCCGCCACGCCAATAGTCCCGAGGTGACACCCCTGCGGTTCAGAAAATCTCGCGCAGGCGTTGTACAATCGGCGGCCATGCGCGGCTGAAAGAACAAAAAAATGGCAGAAGAAAACAAAATCGTGATCTACACCGATGGCGCCTGTAGCGGAAATCCGGGTCCGGGTGGCTGGGGTAGTGTGCTGTTGTACAACGGGCACCGCCGTGAATTGTCCGGGGGCGACGCCGAAACAACCAATAACCGGATGGAGATGATGGCAGTTATCCAGGCGTTGGAAACACTCAAACGACCCTGCCATGTCCATATTCATACTGACTCGGTGTATGTCATGAAGGGCATGACCGAGTGGCTTGAACAGTGGAAAAAACGCAACTGGAAAACCGCCGCGAAAAAGCCGGTTAAAAATGTAGAGTTGTGGCAACGGCTCGAACAGGCCATCAGCCACCATCAGGCCGACTGGACCTGGGTTAAAGGCCATAGCGGCGTCCGGGAGAATGAACGGGCCGATGAATTGGCTACTCAGGCCATACCCCACCGGCAGATAGGTGAGAGCCCGCCATGAGACAGATCATTCTCGATACGGAAACCACCGGCCTGGAAACTTCCGGCGGCCACCGCATCATTGAGATCGGTTGCGTTGAACTGGTTGATCGCCGGTTGAGTGGCAGTCATTTTCACCAATACATAAACCCGCAACGGGACATCGAAGATGGCGCACTGGAAGTCCACGGTATCAGTCAGGAGTTCCTGCAGGACAAACCGCTGTTTGCGGACGTGGCCGGCGATTTACTCGAGTTTATCGAAGGCGCGGAACTGATCATTCACAACGCCCCTTTCGATGTCGGGTTTCTTGATTATGAGCTGTCCATGCTCGGCCGCAGCGACCGCATAATCGATCACGCCAGCGTACTGGACACACTCGAACTGGCCCGTGACCTGCACCCCGGACAACGCAATAGCCTGGATGCCCTGTGCAAGCGTTACGACGTAGATAACAGCAGCCGCACACTTCATGGCGCCTTGCTTGATGCCGAAATATTGTCAGACGTTTACCTGGCAATGACCGGTGGCCAAAGCGATCTTGGCCTTAGCTTCCAGGCTGCCGAGCCGGCTGAACACCAGCCCGGTGACATTGATTTTGAAGAACGTCCCGCGTTGCTGGTGGTAGAGGCCAATCCCGGGGAAGTTGCCGCTCACAAAGCCCGCCTTGAAGCCATCCAGAAAGAATCCGGCCACTGTCTCTGGAACGACCTGTAGTTGCAGGAACTAACTGTAATCGTCGTTAAAGTCGGGCCGTTAAAGCTGGGCGGTTAACAAAGGGTGATCGCGGGTGTCCATCCAGATCAATATCTCGTAGTAAGCGCGCACGTTCTCCACGTATTGCCTGGTTTCAAAGCCGCGCGCGTAGCCATAACGCGTTTGCTGGTGCCATTGTTCCTGGGTCAATAACTCCAGTCGCTCACGCACATCGTTCCAGGCGTCCGGGTTGCCGCCTTGCTTTTGGGTGAGTATACGGACGTCTTCGAGATGGCCCATGCCCATATTGTAGGCGGCCAGGGCCATCCAGCTGCGGTCGGATTCCTCGATGCGGGCGGGGAGACGGTCTCGCAGGCGCAGGAAGTAACGGGCTCCGCCCTCGATGCTTTGTTCGGGGTTGAGGCGGTCCGCTACGCCCAGTTGGCTGGCTGTGCGCCGGGTCAGCATCATGACCCCCCGGACACCGGTGTAGGAGGCAGCCTCGGGGTTCCAGTGCGATTCCTGGTAGCCGATGGCTGCCAATAAACGCCAGTCCATGTCGTGCATGACTGCAATATCCTGGAACAGGGGCAGCAGTTTTGGCAGGCGTTCGCGGACCTGTTGCAGGAACTGGAACATGCCGACCCGGTCCAGGCGGTTCTCAGGCAGATAGAAAGCATTGTGGATTTCTTCCAGGCGACCGCTTTCAACGGTTTGCTGCATGAAGGCGTACGCCTGGTTCAGCAGGCTGTCATCTGGCCCTGGGGAAAAAGCCCACGACAAGGGCAGCGTGCCAGGCAGGGAAAAGCCCACGGCCACCCTCGGGTAGTAATGCCCGTTTAGCTTATAGATATTCGAATCGAGCAAGGTGGCGTCAATGGCGCCATCGGCGACTGCCAACAGCAGTGCTTCCATGCCTACATCGCTGCGACTTTCCCACTCAAGACCGGGGATGGTTTTGGCCGCTTGCTGCAAAGCCTCTTCGTAACTGCTTCCGGCAATGACCATGACTTTACGGCCGGCCAGGTCGGCCATTGAGCGTGGCCGCGGCTGACCTCTGCGGTAAACTGCCAGCGTGCCGGTTTCCTGGTAAACAGGCCCGAAATTGAAGCTTTGCTCCCGCGCCGGTGTGCGTGACAGGTTGGCGGCGATCAATTCGCCCTGGCGCTGTTCGAGCATCCCGGCCAGCTGGTTGAAGGCTGTGGCCGCTTCGATCTTGAGGTCAATACCGAGATAATCAGTGAACTCGCGGACAAGCTCATATTCAGGGCCGGTAGGGCCATCCGCACCCAGGTAATAACTGCTGGCTCCGTTGCGGGTCAGCATGGTCAGGTTGCCGCGCTGCAGAACCTGCTCGAGCTGGTCTGGCCGGTCATTACCGGAAAACAACAACAGCAGTGCAACGGCGCCGGCCAGCTTTTTCGCTGGCCATTTGAGAAGGCCGGACGTTATTCCCAACACTCGGCGGGCAATTTCTGACCACTCTGATTCAGGGTCATAGCCTTACACTCAACTGAATTATCCCGGGACTTGTCATTATTCTGGTCATCGCCGGTTTTTGCCGCTGCCCTCAAGGTGAAGGACGTGGCGTCGGGCGTGCCGACCACGTTGAAGTCGTAATGGTCGTCGGTGGGAATAATGTAGTCGGTTGAAGTGGTCGTTGTCACACCGTTGTAGCTGGCATTATTGGTACGCCAGATTTCCTGGTTGACCGACCAGTTCAGCAACAACTGCTGTGCATCACCCCTGTTGGCTTTACGTACGTACTTAGTGTACGAGGGATATGCGATCGCAAGAAGGATTGCAATGATCACGATAACAATCATCAGCTCGATGATCGTAAAGCCTGAAAGTACTTTGCGTGTTTTAGTTTTCATGGTTCACCTGATTTTCCATATCTGGGCCGCAATGTTGACCGTTATCGGACAGGCGGCTTTATTGTTACGACAAGCGGTCTGTCTTTGCGCCCCATGTCCCTGGAAGCGCCCCTATACTATGAATCGTAAGACAATCATATTCTCCTGAGGTGTCATATGCCAATTAGAGCACAGACCAGGAGGGATCCGCAGAACGGGAAAATTGGATTTTCCGCAAACAAGGGGTTTACGGTAATCGAGTTGATGATTGCCGTCGGAGTACTGGCTATTATCGCGTCTCTGGCCCTACCTTCTTATCGATCCATCATTGAAAAAAGACAGGTCACCAGTGGTGCCGAGCAGTTTGCTGCCTTCTTCAGTACAGTGAAAGGCCAGGCAGTCAAACGAAATCACGATATCGCCATGTACCCGGAAAAAAGCGGGGCCGATTGGTGCCTCGGATTCAAGGAATTCGACGATAGCGCGAATTACGCCACACAGAAATGCAGTTGCATGCTTACCGATGTTGCCAACGCCGGTTCATGCAGAGTGGATTTGAATAACGACGGCGTTTGGCAGGCAAATGAATTGACGGTGCTTCGGTCCACGGACCTTAGAAAACCGGCAGTGCTGACCGGCATCAAGTTCCTGAAGGACGGAACAGAAGTCACCAACAGGTTCTTTATTTTTGATTCCGTCAGAGGGTTCCTGGATGTTCAGGGCGATTATGCCAACAGCCTGACCATGCATTTCGAATCCGGCGACTACGCAATGGAAGCCACGATTGACCGGCTGGGCAGAACTTTCATGTGTTCGTCCCAGTCCGCTACGCTCAAAGTTCCGGGGTATGAGACATGCTGAACATTAATCGAAACAACAAGGGCCAGTCCGGCTTCACGCTGATAGAAGCTATGATCGGCATGGCGCTCAGCATGATCGTTGTGACCTCCATGGTGGGCCTGATGAGTAGTTCGCTGGGGTCTGCATCACGCGTCATCCAAATGTCCCAGCTCGCCGATGACCTGCGCAACACCATGAGCATGGTGACGCGGGACATGCGCAGGGCCAATTACAACGCCAATGCGTACTTGTGCTTCGCCAATTCGGATTGTGCAGTCGATGGCACCACTAACCAGGTAGGCGTAGTTACCATCAACACAAACAATGACTGCCTCATCTTCAATCTCGACCGGGATCAGAATGGTGACGGCACTGCAGATGGTGCAGGGGGATTCCGCCGGTCTGTGGATGGAACGGCGGGCTTTATTGAGATGTGGGTGGGTGATGCTACACCATCCTGCACGGGCACTCACGCCGACTGGATCGCGCTTACCGATCCTGATTTTGTCGACGTTACCCTATTCTCGATTGACGACCAGTTCCCTGGCTCTGAATCTTTCACCGGCAGCGTCATTGAAGAAGGCGGTGGGACTCTCAACCAGACGACACGCCAGATCAAGGTTCAGATCGCTGGCACGCTCGTATTGGATGACAACATCTCCCGTTCGATCGAAGACACGATCAATGTGCGTAACGACTATATCTGGAGAGCACCCTAGTCACAGGCTGGGGCAGACAGGAAACAAACATGTTAAAGACTATCCAAAGAAATCCGGGACACCGCAGCAGGCAGAAAGGCGCCATTACGATGTTCAGCGCCGTACTGATCCTGGTTCTTCTCACCGAAATGGTTTTCTACGCAGTGCAGGTAGGCGTATTCGAGCAGCGTAAGTCCGGCAATGAGATGAAGCAGAAGCTGGCCTTCCACACGGCAGACAGTGGCATCCAGATGTCCAAACAGTTCCTCTCGGCGCATGCAAACGTGGCGTCCTCAAACATAGAAAACCAACGGGCGGACGGTACGGATGGCTGGCTTTCCGCGGCGGGCTTACGCTGGCAGTCCTGTAACGGTGCGGTCACCGGGTCGACCGGTACTCACCCCTGTTTCGGCGAACCCATCCAGGCCTTGCGTGACGGCAGTTACTTTTATTCTTTTGCCGATGATGCAACGGCCAATGACATTGATCTTCCGGTTGATGCCGATGCGCTCAGTTCGAGCGGTACCGAGACGGTTACCACGCACGCATTGCTGTGCATGCTCGAAGTTGACCGTTCACTGTCACCGCCCGTTCGGGGCTGCACCACCGACCCAACCAAGCAGGACCGGCGTTACTTCATGATCACCATCCTGGCCCGGGCTGGAGCAGATTGTGAGTCCAATGGAACCAATTGCGGCGCGGAAGCTCTGGTCGCCGACAAGATCGGCAGTTATGGCCCGGGCGGGGGTGACGGTGGCCCTGGTGCTCCGCTGACAGCACGTACCAACGTGCCACTGAGCGGAACGGTTGAAATCGTGCCGAATCCCAATGGCGGCGGCGTCGGTGTCCCCATTTCTTCGTGGGTAAACGCACGAACCGATGGCTGGTGCGCGCTGGGCGTGGACCCGATCAGCCCCAACAGTGGATCCTATGCTACCTGCGAGGCGCACGAGTGGTATGGCCAGGACACATGGCCTGCTGATTACAAGTGTCCTACTCAGAACTGTTCCTGTGACAGAACCAAGGACAGGATGCTTACCTACGCATCCGGAAACGATCGTGAAATGGGAATCGACATCGTTCCCGATCCCGATTTCCCCTGTGATCTCTGGGAATATACCTTCGGAATGGGCTGGGAAGAACTCAAGGAACTGGTGGAAGGCATGCCTGGCAACCGGCTACTCACCGATTGCAGTTCGCTCGATGTCAATTCAGAGGGCCTTTATTGGGTGAGCGGTTCAACCTGCTCCCTCAAGGACCAGATAGGCGGAAAAGACAACCCGGTATTCCTGATTTCTGCCGCAGCCGACACGCGGGTCTCCGCTGGTGCCCAGCTGTTTGGATTGCTGTTTGTGACCGAAGCTGAGTTGGGAGCCGGAAATGCCGAGTTTACCGGCAATGGGCATGCAACCATCTATGGTGCGGTCATCATGGATGCCGTCATGGAACACTTCAACGGTACGTTCCAGATTGTTTACGTGGAAGCCTTAATTAAACAGCCTCTTGATGCCGGACTGCTTGGCGCCGTATCCGGCGGCTGGACTGACTTTCATACCGCCTGGAGATAGGAATTTATCTAATGAACATGAAATCCAATCGAAAATTCACTGACTCTTCATTCCGGCATTCACGCGGTATGACCATCCTGGATGTATTGCTGGGTATTGTCATTTTTGTCGTGGGTATGCTGGCTCTGGCCAGCTTGCAGGGTAACCTGACCAAGTCATCGGCTGATGCCAATGCCCGAACCATGGGCGTCAATATTACCGAGGAGCTGATCGAGCGTTTCAACACCTTCGAAAAACTCAGGACCACAACCGGTAAAATCGCTTACCAGGACATCGTGGATACAACGTTGACCGTGACCAGAGGCGGTCTTGATTACACGGTAGCCGTGACGGTTGAAGACTGGTTCTTCATGCCGGACGGAGTAACCGTAACCAAGGTAACCGGTGATTTGCCTTCCGGCACCAACACGACGATCTCGGATTTCAAATATATTGAAATGAGAGTGCAGTGGGCAGCCACCGATTTTCAGCTCAATGACGGAACCGATGCAACCCAGTCCGCCGGTCGCCTGGGTAGCGGTGATTTTATTGTGTCCAGCATCGTCCCCTCGATTCCCCAACTGGGTTCAGCAAAAATCGCGGCTGAAGACGATGGCGCACTGGGCACTCCGCCGATCGATTACACGCCTGGCCTGAGGCCGGACATCGTAGCTATCAATCTGACCAACAGTAAATTCAAGGAATCCACCACGCCGATGCCGGACGTGAAACGTGCCGACGAACTGGTGGAAACCTGGTTCGATGTCATTACCTACAACACGATCGCCGTCAATAACTCGATCTACGTACGGCGCGAGGAATTCCTGGTGTTAACTTGTGAGTGCACCCTGAATAGCAAGCCGGGCGATGGGTCGCCGTCTGGTTTCCTGCCAACCATCTGGAATGGCGAGAGCTACACGACCGGCAATGATGGCGCGATGGTATCCAAAGCCTATGGCGTGAGCTCCAATAACCAGCAAAGCCAGTATTGCGATACCTGCTGCAGGGACCACCACGACACCACCAGCCCCAACGGCGCCGAGGATATATATGATCCCGCCCGCCTGGACAACGGCAAGCCCGACTGGTCCGAGGCCGGCGGTATCGATGGCGATCATAAGCACTATACCCGCGCGAACCAGGGTGGTTTGAGTGAAGCAGGCAACAACAATGATTACGTGGAAGCCTGCCGCCTGGTGAGAAAAGACGGATTCATGCGCGTGGCCCAGGATTTCAGGCAGGAAGGACTGTACTCCTTCCCCGAAGGTTATTTGGATACCCAAGGCGGTGTCGATGAATATTCAAGTTATGTAACCACCGCAATTTCCGATTTTTACGCAAACAGCCGTGATGAACTGGCTTCGCCTAGTGGTGCATTGGTCGGTCCGCCGGTGGTAGACCTGGGCTGGGGGATTGATTTCCCGGCAGACAGGATCGGCTCCAGCGGCGCTGAAAACTTAGTCGACACGACGACATTACCCCTGTTGGTGGCTGATTCCCAGCAGATGAGTGCTCGTGGCATATACATTGATTATCTGAGTTCAGATGTCGAGAAAATCGTGGACTGCCTGGCGGATATGACCAGTCATGCGGACTGCGCGACCGTTGTGCCGACAGGTGTGACCAGCCCGTTGCAGGTGCTGCCGTTCTACGACATACAGACCACCTTGCTGGCCTGGTGGGTATCCGATCCTGCCGGAAGGCCAGTCTCGCTTACCAGCGAGCAAGTCGTTGACAACAATGGCCACAGCAGGGGTCTGGCGGTACTCGAAGACGCCAGTGCGATCGACACAGTTGAAGTCATGACTGAAATTCACCGCGGCAATATTGGTCTGACCGTTACCGACCCGATAACGCTAGCCGATAGTTCGGTTGCCGAAGCCAAAGCCAAGTACATGCTGTACATCGATGTCGGCGGTGGTGGTACCGGTACGCCTACCGGATACACGTGGTCGGGAGCCTTTGTCTCCGGCGTGAACCAGGTTGATGCATCCAGCGCTGCGATTACGCCGAATGGAAACACCTTCTGTTCACGTTCCGGCACCAGTATTTCCTGCGTCACGCCTAATGGCGAAAGTGGTGGACTCACTGTTTCCGGCTACGTCAGGAGGCAGGGCCAGAATTACGTGGACTACTGGATTTGTGCCTCCGGTGCGTCTGGTTTCACGGTCATGAACATGCCTGCTGGAATCAATAATTCGGCCACCGTGACCTGGCCTGCCGGCACGGTAGAAACGTCCCTGGTGCTTTCAATCGAAGACAGCGCCTGCCCGTAGCAAGAGTCAGGTTATTGGTTCGAACCAGACCGCCCCTCCGGGGGCGGTTCTCTTTTGCTCATCGATAAACGGTCAGATCATTCCGCTGAAAGGTAGACAACTACCGGCAATAGGTGACTTTTTCTGTCAGAATAGTAACTGTCTCAGGATGAGACGGAATAACTTCAAGGATGGAAGCTATGATCAGATCGACACAGAGCGTTCGCTCCAGGGGAATCTCCCCAGGCAAGTTTGGAATCCGTGGTTTTTCGCTGATTGAGGTCATTATGTCCATGTTATTGCTGGGCATCGGGATGGCGCTGGCAATCCCGTCGTACCGCGATATGGTCGAGAAGCGACAAGTCACCAATGGCGCCGAGCAACTGGCATCGTTTATCAACACTACCCAGGGGGTCGCCATCAAGACCAACCAGGTGGTGACGATCTCTTATGCGCGCTCCGATGACGACGACTGGTGCGTGGGCGCCATTTCAGGTACCACAGCATGTGATTGCACGCAGACCAGTACGGTCGCTGCAGATTACTGCCAGATCGCTTCCCAGCCATTTATCCTGAACAACGGTCATGCCGGCGATCTCGAGCTGATGCATTCCATGGACGGTGACGGCGCTTATGCTTTTGATCCTGTTCGTGGCCTGTTCATGGACCTGGACGATTCCCTGACAGTTGAATTGCGCTCGCAATCGGATGATTTCAGACTCAATTTGATCGTCAACAGCTCCGGGCGGGTCATTTTGTGTAGTGAAGACACGGCTCACCGCGTGCCGGGGTATGCAAATTGCCCGGTAGTCGCCCAGGAAGAGGAGGAAGCATAATGAAAATTCGCTCACTCAACAGGTATCAATCCGGCGTGAGCCTGATGGAAGTTTTGGTGGCGATGAGCATCAGCCTCGTGGTGACCGCAGCGATGATCGGCCTGATGGCAAACTCCCTGGCCACTACCACCCGTATCATCCAGATGACCAAGTTATCCGACAGCATGAGGGTGGCCCTGCAAATGATGAGCCGCGACGTGCGGCGCAGCAGTTACAACGCCAATTCCATGTTCTGTTACGCCAATGAAGACTGCGGAACGGATGGCGCCATCACGGCGGCAGCCGATATCACGATTGATAATACGAATACGTGTTTCACCTTTTTAATGGACCGTGATCACGATGGCGACTCCACCGAAGATGGAGCCGGTGGATTCCGCCGGGTCACTGTCGGCGGTGTTGGCGTCATAGAAATGTGGGCGGGCGATAATACTCCGGACTGCACCGACGCAGCCGGCGCTGCCGGGTGGGCTCAGATTACCAACCCGGAAAACATGGATATCTTTGCATTTTCGGTGGATGACAACCTGTCGTACACAGAAGTCATCCAGGATGACGGAATGGGCAATACACTGTCGCAGCGAATCCGCAAGGTCCGCATGGATATGCAGGGCCGGCTGGTGCTGGACAACTCGATCACCCGTCAAATGGAAGACATCATAGCCGTGCGCAACGACTTGTTGCTTTGAGGCTATCCCGATTATGAAAGCACCATTTGCACAAGGAAAGGCAAATACAATGAAAGACGTTAACCGTCACTCCGGATACAACCAACGCTACCAGGCAGGGATCATTACCACTTTTACCGGTGTGCTGATCCTGGTTCTACTGACCCTCATGATGTTTTTTGCTATTCGTGTAGGCGTTTTCGAGCAGCGGGTCTCGTCCAATGAAATGCGCCAGAAGCTGGCTTTTCATGCGGCTGAATCGGGCATTCACCACGCCAAGGAATATCTGCGAGCCAACTCCGTACTGGTCGCTTCATCTACAGTGGACCTGTTACCCAACGGCACCGATGGCTGGCTGGCAGATACAACGGAAAAACGCTGGCTGAAGTGTTCGGACGTCAACAGTATCGACCTGGCCAACGGCAGTGGGTCGCACCCGTGTTTTGGTGAGTCCGTGGCCGCAGTAAGGCCCAATACGTACTATTACTCATTCAATAATTCAACGGTCCTGCCGGTAGATACCAACACCATCCTGCCCGGCACTACCGAACAGGTAGCGGTGGAAGCTCTGCTGTGCGTTCTGGATGTGGACGCGGATGCGGCCATCCCTGTCCAGGGCTGTGTCACCGACCCCTCGACGGCCGTTGGCATCGGTGACGGTACTTACTTCATGGTGACCTTGCTGGCGCGGGGCGCGGCTGACTGCGATAGCGGCAATTGCAACGCAGAGGCAATGATCGGTGAACAGGTCTCCAATTTTGGTGCTTCGGCGGGCGGCAATTCACCCGCAGTGCCCTTGACGACGAAGAACAGCTTCCCTCCTGCAGGCAGTGCCGAGATCGTTCCCAATCCAAACGCCGGCGGCCTGGGCGTGCCGATTTCGGCGTGGATGAACGCCAATGCCAGTTGTCCCGGCGGGTCGGTCGTTAACCCGAGCAGCGGCTCCTGGGCCACCTGTGAATACCATGAATGGTACGGTGCAAATGTGATGCCGGATGGGATTTCCTGCGGCGGTAATTGCGGTTGCAGCAGGAATGAAGCCATTTCTTACACGCATGCCACCGATGACATCCTGGGCATTGACCTGGTCGCCGATCCGAATTTCCCCTGTGATCTGTTCCAGTTCTACTTCGGTGTTCCAAGGACGAACTACGAAGTGGTCAAGGGCTATGCCAAGATCATCAGCAGTTGCGATTCACTGGGCCCTAATTCGTTCGGCATTTACTGGGTGACGGGCAGCAGCTGCCTGGTACGGGCGAATACACAGATCGGCTCACCGGGTGCCCCGGTCATGTTGATTTCAGCGGCTACGCTAACACGGTTTAACGGCGGCGCCGAATTGTACGGGACGCTGTTCATCACGGACGTGGAGGATAGCACTGCCGAATTTCAATCCAACGGCACTAACACGATTTATGGGTCGGTCATCGTGGATGGCCTGATTGGCCAGTACAACGGCACTTTCCAGGTAGTCTGGAATGAATTTACCGCAAAAAAAGCGGGCATTAGTGGTGGACTTGGGGCGGTCATTGGCGGCTGGTCTGATTTTCACAACGACTGGGAATAGGAAAAGATCATGATGAATTTGGCTGCAAGGAAGCACAACACTAGAGGTTTCACGCTGGTAGAAGTTCTGGTCGGAATCCTGATCTTTGCCGTTGGCATGATGGCCCTGGCAAAACTCCAGGGCAACCTGGCCCGCAACAGCGGTGATTCAAACGCACGGACGGTGGCCACCAACATCGCGGAAGAAGAGATCGAGGCTGCCAGGAATTTCAGACAGATCACCTCCGATGGCACGAACTCCGCCTACAACGATATTGTTGACGGTACGACAACCGTGACCCGGTCCGGAAACGCATTTACCGTGGCCACTGACGTAACGGATTACTACTACAACAGCGCAAACGGCACGTTTTCGACCACGGTTCCCGCCGGTGTCTTGCGGTCGGATATGAAGCAGGTGGAGTTGACCGTAACCTGGAACACCGGGCAAGAGTTCCAGATTGACGCAACCACGACAACCAGTGGTCGCATGGGAACCGGCAGCATCTCTATCACAGATGTGATTTCTTCCATCACCTCACCGTCCAGCGGCAAAGTGGCACTGGGCACTGGTGGCGACACGATGTACAGCCCCCCGGTTAATTACAATCCGGGCGCCAATCCCGATATCGTTTCCATCCAGTTGGGCGCCAACAAGTTCAAGGAATCCACGACGCCTTTGCCGGATGTGATGCGCACTGATGAGCTGGTAGAAACCACGTTCGATGTCGTGACGTACTCACAGGATAATTCCGGTGCAACGTTCCTGCGCCGTGAAGAATTCAAAGCGGTCAGTTGTGAATGCACATTGCTTGCCCCCAGCACGGGTGACCAGGGCGGCCTGCGGCCAACCCTCTGGGAAGGGTATGAATACACTGAAGCTGAATTTGTTTCAAAACCCTATGGTGAAAGCGCCAATGACACGCAGAGCGCTTTCTGTGACCTGTGTTGCCGCGATCATCACGATGGTGGCAGCGGCAGCGAAGATGTCGGATCCGATCCGGGGCGCGGCCTCTATGATCCGTTCCGGTCCAGCGGAGATTACGTGGATAGTGGTTCGTTCAACGGCGATCACAAACACTACAACCGCAACAATACCGGCGACCTGGTGCTGGCAGAGAGCGCCGGGGCTACCTATCTCGAGGCCTGCCGGATGATTCGCAAAGACGGCTTCTGGCGGGTTGCACAGAATCTGCGCCAGGAAGGCCTGAACTCATTTCCGGGAGACTACCTTGACTCGACCGCAGAGGTGGACGTTTATTCCGATTATGTAACCGATGCGGTATTAGCTTATGAATTTGCCATAGGCCCGACAGCCAGTTACGAAAACAGTCCGCCATTGATGACGCTACCTGCAGACATGACGCCGTCCGTAGTTTTTCCAGCCAGCACTTACGAAAATCCAACGACGTTTACAGCCGCTGGGACGATCGAACAGCAACTCAGGGCGCGGGGGATTTACCTGGATTACATGAGCGATGTGCTGCGCAGCCGCATCAATTGCCTGGATGATGGTGGAACAGGAGATAGCTGCGATGTTCCAGACGTGAATTCTGCGTTAGAGATCATCCCATTTTATGACGTGCAAATGACCTGGTTGTCGCGTTGGAATGAAACGCCGAACAATAACCCTATTGATGTCACCAACGAGGCAATTGCGAATGATAATTCGCATGATCGCGGTATTGCAACGCTGGAGACAGGGTTTGGTACTTCGACGATCACTTCCACGGTGCATACCGGTAACCTGGGCCTGACGGGAACAGATCCTATTGACCCCTGGTACACCTCGGAAGAGGAAACCTATTACCTGTATGCGCTGGCGGTTGACTTCAGCTCACCACCGCCGCTATCGGGTGACACGGTCTCCGGGTCGATTACCTCTGCAGTTGGTGGCGTCAGGGCATCGGATGTCGAGATCGTGGCAACCGGAGCACAGTGTGACCGCACCAACACCGGCTTTGAATGTGCGATCGAGGCAAATCCCAACAATCCGCGCCTGACCGTTTCAGGCTACTTCAAGCAAAACAAAGTACTGGTGGCCTGTAGCACCATGACCATCAATGGCACTGAGCATAGCGGCGACTCACCGTCTCAAAACTGGACCCGGTTTGACTTGCCCACTGGCGATAATTACGTCGATATCAATATCGTAATTAAAGAGGGTAGTTGCAACTGATTTACGATTTCTCCCTGCCGGGGTCGTGTAACCATGGCCCGGTCTGATAAAATGCCGCCTCTTGCCGAGGCGGCTTTTTTTTGGATACAGTATTGTGAGAACCCGATTTGCACCCAGCCCAACGGGCTACCTTCACGTGGGCGGCGCCCGTACGGCGCTATTTTGCTACCTGGAGGCACGCGCCCGGAGTGGCGTATTCATACTTCGCATTGAAGATACGGACCTGGAGCGCTCGACACCCGAATCGGTGCAGGCCATCCTGGACGGCATGGAATGGCTGGGCCTGGACTATGACGAAGGCCCGTTCTACCAGACTGAGCGCTTTGACCGCTACGCCGAAGTGGTGCAGCAATTGCTGGACGAGGGCAAAGCTTATCACTGCTACTGCAGCAAGGAGCGCATCGGCGCGATTCGCGAAGAGCAGATGAAAGCCGGGCTCAAGCCGCGCTATGACGGCCTCTGCCGTGAGGGCGCAGAACCCGTGGCCGGCGTCAAACCGGTGGTGCGTTTCCGTAATCCCGCTGCGGGTGATGTGGTGTTCGACGACCTGGTTCGCGGCCGCATCAGCATCTCCAATACGGAACTGGACGACCTGGTCATTGCGCGCCCGGACGGCTCACCTACCTATAATTTCACGGTGGTTGTCGATGATATGGACATGGAGGTTTCGCTGGTCATTCGCGGCGACGATCACACCAACAACACGCCACGCCAGATCAACATTTACCAGGCGCTGGGTGCCGGACTGCCGGATTTCGCCCATGTGCCGATGATCCTGGGTGATGACGGTGCGCGCCTGAGCAAGCGCCACGGCGCTGTGGGTGTGCTGCAATATCGCGAAGACGGTTACCTGCCACAAGCCCTGTTGAACTACCTGGTGCGGCTTGGCTGGTCACATGGTGACCAGGAGGTGTTCAGCCTGCAGGAAATGATCGAGCTGTTCGACATCCGCCAGGTGAATCGCAAGGCGTCCGCTTTCAGTACCGACAAGCTGGACTGGCTGAATCAGCATTACATGAAAACCCTGCCGGCGCAGGAAGTGGCCGGACACCTGTCCTGGTATTTCGAAAAAGCGGGTATTGATCCCGGCACCGGTCCGGCCTTGTCCGATCTCATCAGTGTGCAGGCCGATCGGGTCAAAACACTACGGGAGATGACCGATCAAAGCCGGGTATTTTACGAGGATTACCAGGAATTTGATGCCGGAGCAGCGAAAAAGCACTTGCGCCCGGTTGCCGAAGAACCGCTCAGGGCGATCGGCAACCGCCTGGCCGACCTGGAGGTTTGGGAACCGGCGCGGCTGGACCAGGTGGTCCGGATTACGGCCGAGCAACTCGAAGTGGGGATGGGCAAAATTGCCCAACCGCTGCGTGTTGCCCTGACCGGCAGCGCGATTTCTCCCTCCATCGACAAAACACTGTGGCTGGTGGGCCGCCAACGCAGCCTGGCCCGCATCGAGCGGGCGCTTGAATACGTCATGGCCCGCGCAGCAGCCTTGTAAAGGGAACCGATGTCCAAAGTAGAGCGCCTCTATCACCTGCACAACATCCTGAACCAGCGGCGTACGCCGATATCCCGCCAGGACCTGATGGAACGACTGGAGTGCTCACAGGCTACGCTCTACCGCCTGGTGGGCGAACTCAGGGATTTCCTGGGGGCACCGATCGAACAGCACCCGGACAGCCGGGGTTTTTACTACGACCGCAGCTACGAACAGCCTTTCGATTTGCCTGGCATCTGGATCAGCCCCGGTGAACTGCAGGCCTTGCTGACTGCACGCCAGGTGCTGGCCAATGTACAACCTGGCCTGCTGGAAGGCGAACTCGAATCCCTGCAGGGGCGCATCACCTCGCTGTTGCAGAAAAAGGGAGTGGAGCCGGCAAGCGGGGAGTCCCGGATTCATCTTCAGCACGTGGCGGGCAGGGCGGTTCCCGCCCGCATGTTCCAGGACGTGCTGGGTGCACTGATTCAGCGGCAGCGCCTGAATATCCGCTATCACGGACGGCGCAAGGACGAGGAAAGTGAGCGGGTGATTTCACCGCAGCGGCTGACGCAATACCGCAATTCCTGGTACCTGGACGCCTGGTGTCACCAGGCCGGGGGGCTGCGCAGTTTCGCGCTGGAACGCATACGCAAGCAAAAGCGGGTGGATGAGGCGGCCAGGGACGTCAGCCGGAGAGTGCTCTCGGCGCATTTCGATCAATCGTACGGAATATTTTCAGGCCCCGCCGAACACCTGGCTGAATTACGCTTTTCTGCGGAAACAGCCCGCTGGATTGCCGAGGAAAACTGGCATCCGGATCAGCAGGGCGCATTCGAGAAAGAGGGTTCCTGGCTGCTCAAATTGCCGTTTAGCAATTCGCGCGAGCTGATCATGGACGTGCTGCGCTACGGCGCCGATGTCGAAGTCCTGGCACCCGATTTCCTGCGCGACGCGGTCGCAGCAGAGGCCTTGAAAACTTCAAAACTTTATCTATGAGTGTGAGCCGGTTGGCGTTCCTTTCTCATGATTTGAGAACGGCCTGTGTTCTCCTGTAACCGTCACTGGAAGGAGAACCAGCCATGATCCAAAGCCTTTTACTGTTGCAAGCACCTGAAACGACCGCACAGGCTACACATCACTCGCCACCTGCCGTTACCCGGCCTGTGAAACCACTCGTCAATCGCCGCAACAAACTCAAGTTCGGCATCAGTGTGCTCGGCAACAGCATAGGCTTCGGCGCCATTCTGGCAACCTGCTGGTTCTCCCTCCAGCTGATGCAGACATTCATTCCCGCCTGACTTCTGGTGGTGGAGCAGGCTTGCCTGAAGCCAGGACACGCTCGAGACATCCCTGTTCGCTCTTCGGCCGTTCCCGACAGCCGAAGGTCCTGGCTTCAGGCAAGCCTGCTCCGCCCGGAGGCCGTTGCGCGTGTCAGCCAGAGGCCAGCCCAACAATGCCGTTGAGCGCAGCCGCCTTCCGCCGAAGCCGGGAGCAGGGAAGCGAAACTCAAAAGTGCTGGCCGGTTGGCGCAGCCAGAGGCCAGCCCAACAATGCCGTTGAGCGCAGCCGCCTTCCGCAACGAAGTTGCGGGAGCAGGGAAGCTCAACTCCGTCGATGCTTGCCGCCCGTCCAGCCGCCGCGGGCCAGCACCCGATCGCCCATTGCAGCCGGCGACTCTTCCAGGTCGGTGGCCATCGAGTCGTTCCACCGGTTGAGGAAGCCGTACAGGCACACTGCTCCGAGGATCTGAACGATCTGCTGCTCACTCCAGTGCGCTTTCATCTGCTGCACCAGTTCATCGTCCACCGCGTTGGGGACTGAACCGGCAGCCAGCGCATAGTCCAGC
>Ga0265303_10000183_pt1 | contig 31861 bp, 27 predicted proteins | sample Helome_2_FD_192494 | JGI IMG/M metagenome (GOLD analysis project Ga0265303, IMG submission 192494) | Marine sediment microbial communities from subtidal zone of North Sea - Hel_20160317 (Illumina Assembly) | ecosystem: Environmental > Aquatic > Marine > Subtidal zone > Sediment ... | reverse complement strand
GGTTAACGGCAAAGTGATTCGTATCGATATCGACCCGGCGCGCTTCAGCGACGCGTTCCCGGCCAGCATCGCCATTCATGGGGATTCCCGTTCTGCCTGTGAACAATTACTGGCTACATTGGAAGGTCGCAAAATCCGCACCGCCGAATTCGATATCGTTACGCGGCTTGAGCAGGTGCGTGCGCAGCAAAGCGCCGACTATACCGATGTCGAACGCCAGCACATTCGCCTGCTCGACGCATTACGCGATGAAATTCCTGACGACAGCGTTATCATGGGTGATATAGCCCAGCTGGTTTACACCGGCACCGCGGCAATGAAAATCCTGTTACCACGCACCTGGTTTTATCCGGCCGGATTCGGAACATTAGGTTGCGCCCTGCCGGATGCCATCGGCGCCAAGCTTGCTGTTGCGGATAAAACCGTGATCGCACTGGTCGGTGACGGGGGTTTCATGTTTACCGTCAACGAACTCGCGACCGCGGTCGAAGAGAAGCTTTCGATTCCGATCATAATCTGGCATAACCACAGCTACGCGATGATCCGTGACGGCATGCTTAAACGCGGCATCCTGGAGATTGGCGTCAATCCGCAAGCGCCCGACTTCGTCAAACTGGCCGAGGCATTCGCCTGCCCGGGCACCCGCGTCGACAGCGAAGCCAGCTTCAGGCAAGCGCTGAATTCAGCCAGGGCACATGCTGGGCCGAGCCTGATCATCGTCACCGAAAATGATGCCTGGCTGGTTTAACCAGGCGGGGGCTTACAGTGATTTGAGGGGGCAACCCTGTTGCCGGCGAAGACCCTCGAAGGGACATAGACGGAAGCTTAGCGCCAGCCGGCGCGGTCCATTAATTGCACCGCGGCACGATTGTTTTCGCCGAGGTTAGTCAGGTTGACACTGTCGCCCTTAAACTTCCCAAACGACATTAGCGTGGCTGATATCTTCGCATCGGCTACCACCGGGTATTCATTGTTAACCTCGGCGTACCAGGACTGAGAGTCGGCATCGATCAGGAATTCGAGCAGGCGCTCGGCTGCTTCGCGATGCTGGGCGTGCCTGGTGATCCCGGCGCCACTAACGTTGATATGAGCTCCACGACCATCCTGGTTTGGCCAGAAAACCCCGAGGCTTGAGGCAACCTTCTGGTCCTTTTCCTTGTCACTATCGACGAGTCGACCGAAGTAGTAGGTGTTTGCAATCGCAATGTCGCACAGTCCAGCCGCGGCTGCGCGTAATTGATCGGTATCACCGCCGGCAGGCTTGCGCGCAAAGTTAGCCACCAGGCCGCGTGCCCAGGTTTCGGTTTTTTCGACGCCATCCGCTTCAATCATCGACGCTACCAGCGACTGATTATAAATATTGCCTGATGAACGGATGCAGATTCTCTGCCTCCATTTTTCATCGGCCAGGGCTTCGTAGGTCGACAATTCAGCTGGATCGACCTTGTCTTTCGCGTAAAAAATGACCCGCGCACGTTGCGACAATCCAAACCAGTAATTATCTTTATCACGCAGGTTTGCCGGGATTCTCGAATTCAGTTTTGAATTAACTATGGGTTGCAGAACACCCGCTTCCCTGGCGCGTTGCAGTCGTCCGGCATCGGTAGTAATGAAGACATCCGCCGGCGTCGAGCGCCCTTCGGATTCGAGTCGCTTGAGCAGGGCATCTGCTTTCGCAGTTATCAGGTTAAACCCAATACCGGTTTCAACCTCAAACTTTTTCAGCAGCGGCAAAATAAGTGCTTCCTTGCGCGCCGAGTATACATTGACCTCGTCCGCTTGAACGACGCTCTGACCGAACATCATAAACAAACAAAGGGCGCCTGAAATTATCGGCTTTGCTGGAATCAAACGGCGATACATTTTCAAATCTCCAGTAACGATATCGAAGGTGATTGGCTAAATTATCAAATTCTAAATGTTAATGCAAATGTAAATCATTCGCATTTGCAATATCAACAAATGCCATTTTATATCTATGCGGCAAAAGCTGACTTGATCGAAGTCAAGCCGCAGATCTGCTGGTTGCCCTCGCACAGGAACGTCCTTATGATGCCTTGCAGGTTCATTCGGAGGATCGGATTATGAGTTTCGGCATCACCAAAACCATTCCCGCGAAGGCCGGGATCGAAGTCCTGAATTCACTCTTTGACGGCAGCCGTAAAGCCTACGAATTTCACATGGCGGGCAGCGAACCGAAACGGCTCAAGCCGGGTGATTTTGTTTACACTATATTTAATGATCAGTTGCATGGCCGCCTGAAAATCAGCGAGCTTGTCACTGGCGCCACCAATCCGGCTTCGGGTAAACCACGCATTCTGATTATTGTCGAAGCCCCGGGGCATCGATTGCAATCTCCGCTTCCCAAAAAAGGTCATCGCGGCACCCGCTATACCGAAGGCGAGGACTGGCCGGGCTAGTCTACCCCGTGCCAGCCCAGATTGGCGGGCGCAAGGCCGCCCAATCCAGGTGGCCTTCCAGCATCGACGATACCTGCAACAGCAGGTGATCGCCGCCCAGCTGCCCGGCCAGTTGCACCGCACATGGCGGTTCATCGATAGCCAACTGAACCGGTAACGAGGCGGCAGGTTGGCCAGTCATATTACAAACATAGGAAAAGGGTGCGAAGGCCGCCCCCTGTGCCGCCCAGTGGTGATAATCAAAAGCGTCGCTACGACTATCAAATTCACCGACCGCGACTGGATCACTCGCCAATGCCGGGGTCAACAACAAATCGAGCCCCTGCATCGAGTTCATCAGGCGGACACTGTTTTGATGCGCGCTCAGGCGGGCACGGTAATGCACCATCGCATCGCTTGCGGCAACCATCTCGATTAAATAACGGGTCATGGCTTCGAGCTCCTGCGCTTCAGGCGCCCTGCCTGTTTCGGCACTGCGGCGCTCGATTTCATAAACCACGTCGAACATCCACAGGATGTCCATCCATGCACCAAACTCGAAATCATCAGGATATGCATATTCGGTCAGTTGATGCCCCTCGGCGGCAAGAAGGTCGCTTACCCTCTCGACTGCAGCGACCTGGCGGGCCGGGGTCTGATCACCGACCGGCGTGGTGGTACAAACGCCGATTTTGAGTGGCGGTAGATCCTGCTGCAGGCAATCCAGAAAGGAAGGCACCTGGCGATGCACCTGGTAACGATAACCAATGATGGGGTGCGCGGTCGCATCGAGCGCAGCCGCACTATCGCGCACCGAACGGGTTAGCACGTGATCCGAATTAAACCCGCTCGCGAGTTCCGGCTGTGCAGCATCGACCGGATTCAGACCGGTGGTCGGTTTGAGACCATAAACCCCGCAACAGGCAGCCGGAATTCTGATCGAACCCCCGAGATCGGTACCATGCGCAATCGGCACCATGCCGGATGCGACCGCGGCGCCAGCGCCACCGCTACTGCCACCGGTGGTCATACCGGTATCCCAGGGATTTAACGCGGCACCACGGAAGCTTGACTCGCAGACAAAATCTTCGGCAAATTCCGGCGTGTTGGATTTCCCCATGAATACCATTCCGGATTTACGCCAACGTTTTACAATCTCGCTGTCGGGCCGGGGCGCTACCCCGTCGAAAAAGCGGCAGGAAAATGTCGTCGGCATATCTTCGGTAAACACGTTGACGTCCTTGACCAGGAACGGCACTCCTGCCAGGGGGCCGGTGGCAGCACCCGAATCAGCCGCAGCACGCGCATTATCATAGTTCTTCATCACCACCGCGTTAAGCCGGGGATTAAGCTTTTCTATGGCATCAATTGCAGCCGCGACCACTTCGCCCCGGGAGTAATCGCCCTGCGCGATCGCAGTCGCCAGACCGAGCGCATCGTAAGTTGCATATGCAGACAGTTTCACAACGGTTACCTCCTGGTTACACTGCAACTACCATACAATTTATTAAAACTATTTGGTATTCGATCGAGGCGATCTCTATACTCGACGCATCCAGGTCAAGCTATCGGGTTCAGATTATTCCAACATGGTTGAGCTATCCGCAACCGAGCAACAATGTTTTGCTGACGACGGGTTTTTGATTGTCGACAAACTGATCGACGCCGGCAGGCTTCCGGGCCTCCACCAGGCATTCTCGGATCTGTTTAATGGCAAATTTGAAACCGGTGTGCGTCCGGACGAGGTTAACTGGCAGGAAGCCAGTGGCGATCCGAGTCTGTCGCGACAGATTTGTAACGGCTGGAAAGCCAACCGCGATATTGCGCGCATCGTCCTGGATGAATCGATAGCTCGAACGATTGCAGGCCTGGCAGACTGGCCGGGGGTGCGTATCATGATTGACAACGTGCTGTGGAAACCGCCTGCCACCAGATCACTCGGCTTCCATCAGGACAGTGCCTACCTGGCATGGTTTACGCCATCCGAACTGCTGACCTGCTGGATTGCGCTGGATGACACCCATGCCGATGGTGGCACTATCGAGTTTGTGCGCGGTTCGCACAAGTGGCCATTGAATGAGCCGGAAGGCGAGTTCCACGCGCCCCAGGATTATCGCCAGCCAATGCGTAAAGCGGCCGAACATGAAGGCATTGAACCTGATATCGTTTACGTTGAGGTCGCTGCCGGCGGCGGTTCATTCCATCACGGCTGGACCTGGCACGGCTCGGGAGCGAACCAGACCAGCAATCCGCGACGCTCGCTGGTATTACACGCCATGCGTAGCGATGTCGAATATGCGCCACTAAATTTTGCGCAAGGTATCGGCCCGATCTACAGCCGCTACAAGCGGCTCGGCGACAATAAGCTGGATGAAAACTACTTTCCAATCCTGTGGCGCGCCGATGGTTACCGAACGCCGCAAATCGACGATTTTTTGAAGCGGGACAATAATGCCTGACAGTACCAACGATTCAGCCCAAAAAGCGCTAAACGCACTCGCCACGACTCGCTTCACCACCTACTGGCTGGATAGCCTCGATCCGGTTACCGACGAACCCGCCCTGCAACAGGACAGGGATTGCGATCTGCTCGTCATCGGTGGTGGCTTCTGCGGGCTGTGGGCATCGATTCAGGCCAAAGAGCAAAATCCGCAACGCGTGGTCGTGCTGATCGAAGCCAAAAGTGTCGCGAACGGCGCGAGTGGTCGCCCGGCAGCAATCATGTCGACCTCGGTGATGCATGGCATCGACAACACCGAACGCATATTTCCCGCCGACGTCGCCGAACTGGAAAGCCTGGGGCGGGAAAACATGGATGGGTTTCGTGAGACGGTCGAGCGCTATGGTATTGACTGCGATCTCGAATGGGGCGGCGAAATGAAAGTTTCCATTGGCGACCAGGGTCTCGATACGATTGAAGAGGATTACCAGTTATATCTCAAGTATGGACACCAGGCGGTCAAACTCGATAAGGCAGCTGTGCAGGCGGAAATCAAATCACCGATTTTTCACGGCGGCGCCTGGTCGCAAAAACGCAGCGGTACCGTACATCCGGGCAAACTGGTGCGTGGATTAAAACAGGTCGCCCTCAAACTCGGTGTCAGCCTCTATGAAAACACACCGCATCTCAGTAATCATAAAACGGCAGCGGGCATCATGGTCACCACCCCGCGGGCCGTTATAAAAGCCCGCAAAGTATTACTGGCAACCAATGCCTGGGCCGCCGGACATAGTCATATCAGCCGTCGCGTCGCGGCCATCCGGGATCGCATCGTCGTCACCGAACCATTGACTGCGACGCAGATGCAGCAGGTCGGTTGGCAACATCGCCAGGGCATCTACGACACCCGCACCCAGCTCAACTACATGCGCCTGACGGCGGACAATCGCATTTTGTTCGGTGGCCGGCTGGATTATTTTTTTGGCAATGATACCGACCCCGCACTGGACAAAACACCGCAACCATTTATTCGCCTGGTGCAATCTTTCTACCGGACTTTTCCGCAACTGGCCGATGAAATCAGGTTTTCACATGCCTGGAGCGGCCCTATCGGACTGACCACGCGCATGGCGGTGCACTATCAAAAGTATCATGACGGCGACATGGTTTTCGCGGGCGGTTACTCGGGTTTCGGTGTTACCGCATCCCGATTTGGTGCGCGCGTCGGGCTCGCGATTCTGGATAAACAGGATATCCCGGAAACCAGCATGCAATTCGCGCGCACCGTGCCCAACTATATCCCGCCGGAACCGTTTCGCTGGATCGGTGCCAAGATCACCATGTACGCGCTCGATACGCTCGATGAAAAGGGAGGTTGGCGCAAGCTCTGGGTAGCGATGGTGCAGAAAATGGGCTTTCCGATCACCTTGTGAGAACGAGTCAGGTCAGCGCAATCATCAAGACACGCAAAACTCGATAAACTCAATAGCCTGACTACCTGGAATGCAACCAGGTCGGCAGAAAGCTGTAAGGATCGCGATTGATGGTCTCATTGCAGGGAATATTGCGCGCCGCCAGTTTCGGCTGTAATTCTCCCGCTTTGCCGATCACTAGCGGGTATCCCTTTTGCGCGCATACCATCGCCAGACCGATGCCGGTGCAGTTTCAGACACTCAGTATCATGCCCACGTCCGTCGATACGGGGCGGTTACTCCTCACAAGGCCAGCTATCCGGCATCAAGCGGTCTTCCGGTAAGCGGGTATTCGCGTTGCCACAGGCGATTTCGAGCTGCAACTGTGAAAGCCTTTGTACCTGGCTCAGATCGACATCTTCGAAATGCGTCCGATAGGTATAGGCACGCCAAAAATCGACGTCCTTTAATTTCGCGTTGGCGAACTTGACCCTGGAAATATTGGAATTTTGAAAGCTGACATTTTTCAGTTGCGCCCCGGAAAAATCAACCCGCCCCAACTCCGACTTGGACCAGTCCACATCCGAAATCGAGGCATTGCTGAAACTGGCGCGTGAAAACTCCGATTTGGTAAGATTCGAATTTTGCAGTGTCGCCTGGTCAAAATTTGTCCGGTAACCAGCCGTCTTGGTCAGATCGCTGTTGTCGAAACGGCTGCGCGTAGCGCTGGCACGGGTCATATCGGCTTTAACCAGGCTCGCACCGGTAAAATTACTGTCATCGAGCGTCGTCATGGCGAGATTGGCACCAGCCAGACTGGCATCGGTGAAATTACTGCCACCGAAGGTAGTCATGGCGAAATTGGCACCGTCAAAGCGACTGCCGGTGAAATTCGAACCATCCAGCATCTTGTTGGTTTTCTTGCAGCCGCTCCAGTCCATTCCGGGAGCGCGCCGGTCACTACATTTCGCATGGGCCTGGTTGGCCGAGACAAGTATCGCCAGGCCGATTAATAACAGTATTGGTTTTACTTTATTGCCTGCCATTTTTTCTACCACTTGACTGGGTGTTTTCAGGTTTGACTGCAGCATCCCGATTAAATTCCGTCCTTATCTCATGGAGTCGACTAGGCGTTGACTATACCTGATTTGTCCATTTTTTGCTGGCGCAGCACTTCAACCACCCCCGCTGAAATGATTAACAAGGTGCCGGCAAGCTCGCGTGCGCCAAATTGATCTTCGGTCAGAATTGCGGCTGAAGCTACTCCGACGATCACTTCGACCATTAACAGCATGCCGACACGCCCGGGGCTCAGTAGCGTCGCCGGCCAGATGGTCAGATAGCAAATCGGCAACATCGACAGCGCGACAATCGCTATCCAGTACCAGGCTTTTTCAAGGCTTCTTATTTCCGGTAAACCCTGCAGACTGCCCTGTTGCCAGATGACCAGCAGCAGTGACATCAGCAACGCAAAAACAACGAATATGGTTACCTTTTCAAAAATCATCTGGGCGCCGTCCTGGAACAGTTTCACCGACGCGATCGACCAGCAAAACCCTGACAGCAGCGCAAACCAGTCCCCGGTGTTGCGCGGGATCGGTAATCCACTCTCGACCACCAGCACGACATATAGTCCGCAAAAAGCCAGCAACAAACCGATCACGCGGTTAGCCGTGAGCCGCTCCTTCAGCACCACGATTCCGAGCAGCGTGCTCCACAGCGGACTCATGTAAAACAACAGGATTGCGCGTACCACATCGGTCAAATTGAGGCTCGCTATGTATAGCGAAAACGCCGACCCAGCCAATAAACCGGGCAATAGTATGTGGCGCCAATGGGCGACAAAATTGCGCCACCGGAAGAGTATAAATGGCACGAACAGTAGCGAACTGGCGCCAAAGATAACCGGACCGATCCAGAAAGCGTGCACCCCGGCGGCTTCTTCGATACCCCGGATCGGGATCCAGTAAAGTCCCCAGAACGCGGCGCCTAACGCAATGGCCAGGCTGGGTAACAGATCGCCACGATGCGGGTGCGTCATAGACACATCGGTTTATCGCGCAAATACATCGCTGATAGTTGCAAACGCATTCAAATTGACATTGTCCAGATCGAGCCTGAGCGGTTCATCCTGTGACGACAGCTTGACGATGCTGACTTCGGAAACCGGGTCGATGTAAATCCACTGGCTGTGGATGCCAATCGCAAGCATCGCACGATGCTCGTTCCCGCTCTGATACCACTTGTTGCGGTAACTGCCGGCCGGGAATTCCTTCGCCGACTCGCCACGCTCCCAGGCTTCACGGTTGCCACCGTCGCTACAGTCCTCAAGCCAGCGCTGCGGTATCACCTGTTGTCCATTGGCGTAGCCACGATTACGTACCAGTTCGCCAAAGCGCAACAGGTCCCGCGGCAACACGCAGATTCCGCCCGCTGTGCGGGGCGCTCCCTTGCGATCCACGGTGATATAAGCATCGCCTTCGGCACCCATGGGTTGCCACAGCCAACGTGACATCAGGCTCGCCAGGCGTTCTCCGCTGGCCCGCTCCAACACCCAGCCGAGCAAATCCGAGTTAGGTGACTTGTAGCGCCATACCTGCCCATGATCACCGTCGGCGCGTCCCACCGAACACAGAAAGTCGTGCAGGTTCTGGTCGATCGAATCGACCTCGCAGGGATGCCAGGCGGTCGCGGTGCGATACTCGACAAACTTGCCTGAAGTCGCCAGGTAATCCTCGTCAAAGTCGATACTGACTAACATATCCAGCACCTGTTGCAGGCTGGCATCACGATAGCCCGAATTGGCAAGCTCGGGGATATATTCGACTACGGGTTTTCCTGGATCGAGGACGCCCTGCTCGACCAGCACTCCGGCCAGGGTCGCGGTGATCGACTTGCTCACCGAAAACACGATGTGCGGGCTGGTTTCGATAACGGGGTCGACATACCACTCGTGCACCAGTTTACCTCGATGCGCGACCAGTAATGCATCGCTGTTGGACACTTCGAGCCAGTCCTGCAACGACCATTCGTCACCGTCCGGCCCGGGCACTTTCACGCTTGCAACGCTATTCACGGGCGCCGGGTGCAATTCGCTGACGCCAGTACCGCAGGGAATCGCTTCGGTCGGAATAATTTCGCGGACATGGTGGAACGCCCAGCGATTATTGGGCGGCGATCGCCAGTTGGACAGGTTTAAGGTATCGGGTCTGCTTAACACTATTCGATCTCGGTGATAATTTTCTGGTTATTGGAATCGAGAATGGTTTGACACATTTCGAGGTGCAGGCGCCCACCGGTGTTATAGGGATGCGATTCAAGCACCGTTTCGTTGAGCACGATACCTAGCCCGGGTTCGCCTGGTGCCGGCATATAGCCTTCCTCCCAGTCCAGCGGTCGATTCAGAATCGCATCGTGAAAATCGGTCTGGATCGTTTCCAGGATCAAAAAATTAGGACAACTGAACGCTACCTGAGCCGCGGCTGCATGCGCGATCGGCCCGCAATAAATATGCGGCGCAATCTGCGCATTGAACAGTTCCGCCATGGCGGCGATTTTTTTGGTTTCCCAGACACCGCCACTGCGGCCGATATCCGGTTGCAGGATCGAAACCCCGGCCTTGAGGGCCTGGTGAAACTCTACCCGTGTGGTCAGCCGTTCACCGGTCGATACCGGGATCGTGGTCGATGCCGCGACCCTGGCCAAAGCTTCCATTTGATCGGGCGGACAGGGTTCTTCGAACCATAGCGGATCGAAAGGTTCGAGTCGCCGCGCGAGCCGGATAGCCGATGACGTCGTCATCTGACCGTGAGTGCCGAACAGGATATCGGCGCGGTCGCCTACCGCTTCACGAATCTTGCGTATGTTGTCTTCGCAGCGGTTCAGTTCGGTGAGCGATAGTTCGCGTCCGCCCTGAATGCCATAAGGCCCCGCGGGATCCTGCTTGACCGCGGTGAAGCCCATGTCGATATAGTCGAGTGCGCGCGCGGCGGCAGCGTCACCATCGTGGTAGACGTCAGGAACGCCTGCATCGGGGTTGCCGTCGTCAGCCACTGCCTCGGGATAGAGATAGGTGTAGGTACGCAGGCGATCGTGAAACTGGCCACCCAGCAGCTGGTAGATCGGCTGGTCATGCGCCTTGCCGAGAATATCCCAGATCGCGATTTCGATACCGCTGAACACCCCCATCATGCTGATATCGGGGCGTTGTGTGAAGCCGGCCGAGTATACCCGACGGAACATGGTTTCGATATGGTGTGGATCTTCACCGGCAATGAAGCGCTCGAAGGTATCCTCGACCATCGCGCAGGCGATATCACCCGACACCGGAATACCATAACACTCGCCGATGCCCTCGATGCCATCGTCGGTGGTAATCTTGACGATTACCCAGAACGAGCCACCGATTCCACTCGGCGGGACCGTAACCCAGGTTTTGATATCCTTCAGAATCATAAGCTTGTCCGCCCAGGGTAAACCCCGCTAACTTACCCCAATCGCTTATCTTGCGAAACCAAAATCTGGCCTGTCAGCAAACCGGCAACACCACTACTGGCTCCGGATACCAGGACTAACGGGTTGGGGGAATCGGCTTCATTCATCATCGGGTAACCAGTTCGTTCTTGATGGCCTCGAGCAGCTTGTCCATCTGTCGAGTCGAAATACCCGCCGAGCAGCGCGCCACGTGTTGAATCGGCGGCGGTTGCGGCAAGTCGGTATGACCGATTTTAAGCCCGCGGCTGTCGCCGCGCCGCCCGCCCTGCTGGCGCTGTTCGAGTACACCCAGGTTCACCAGGCCGATGCCCAGCCCGCTGCGCACCGCGTTGACCATACCATCGATACTCGGGCATTCGAACACCACGCGCAGACTGCGCTCGCCGGCGGCCAGCGCCTGCTCCGCCCAGGCCTTGTAAAAACAATCCTTGTGGTAGGCGACAAATGGCACTGGCCGTTCGGGATCGAGCACGAAATCCTCGGCCAGCAACCACACGACCTGCTGTTGACCCAGACGCTGATCCGTCGCCAGTAGCTCGGACTCGAACACTTCTATCAACGCCATATCGATGTCGCCGGCACGCAACCAGCGCTCCAGTTCCGGCGTATGGGCCACCCTCGACGTCAGCGCTACGTTGGGAAAGCTGGTGGAAAAACTCGATAGAATTTGCGCCATCCCAGGCGCGCTGATGTCCTCGGTGATGCCGAGGCGCAGTTCGCCAGCGAGATCGCTCTGGTGAAAGCTGGCATAGGCTTCGTCGTGCAGTTTGACCAGGCGCTGCGCATAATCGAGCAGTTTTTCGCCATCTGCGCTCAGGTTGAGCTTGCCATCCATGCGCGCAAACAGGCTGCGGTTAAGCTTTTGCTCGAGGCGTTTCATCTTGTGACTGACCGCGGATTGCGACAGGTTAAGGCGTTTCGCGGCGCGGGTTATGCCGCCGGTTTCCGCGATCACGGTCAGGGCACGCATGGAATCGATATCAAGTGCCGACATTATGACAAATTTCGATGAAAGTTATGAAAATATATCGTTTTGTTCATAACAACACAATCGGTATATTCATTGCCAGTCACTATCCATGGCATATCGATGACTCCGTACAAGAATATATTCCAGCCACTCGAGCTGCGCCATCGTAAACTCGATAATCGCGTCGTTTTCGGTGCGCATACCGCCAATATGTCGGCTACGGGGCTGCCGGGAGAACGCCATCGTGGCTATTACGAAGAGCGAGCGCTTGGTGGGGCGGCGATGATCGTGGTCGAACCGATGCCGGTGCATGCGACTGCGGTTTTGACGCGCGGTAATTTTCGTCACTGCGACGACGCGGTAATCCCCCATTTCCGCAGGCTGACCGATGCGGTGCACGCGCATGGCACCACCATTTTGCAACAGCTTTACCACGTCGGTCAGCACGGCGACTCGGCCCTGTCATTCATGCCGCACTGGTCGCCATCGGGACTCGCCTCCTATCACGATTCGGACGGCAGCCACATGATGCGCGAAGCCGAGATCCTGGAAGTGATCGACTGTTTCACCAGGGCAGCACAGCGTTGCCAGGCAGCCGGTTTCGACGGAGTCGATATTTTCGCTGCTTATCACAGCCTGCTCGATCAATTCTGGAGCACCTGGTCGAACAAACGTGACGACCGGTGGGGCGGATCGATGGCCAACCGCTGCCGCCTGTCACTAGCGATCATCGATGCGATTCGCGCCGCCTGCGGCGAAGATTTCATCATCGGCATGTCCATCGGCTACGCCGAGAACACGCCTTTCGTTATGACCCTGGAAGATTTCCAGGAGGTGATATCGCTGCATGATCAAACCGGTAAGCTAGATTACGTTTCCTGCGGCTCGGGTAACTACGTCGACTATGACCGCGTCATGCCGACCTTCGTGCACGGCGAAAAACAGGGGGTGCCACTCGCCGCCGCGCTCAAGCAAACCGTGAAACATGCGCAAGTAACTGCCGAAAGCCATATCCGTACGCCGGAAAACGCCGATTACACGATCGCCAGCGGTGACGCCGACCTGGTGTCGATTGTGCGCGGGCAGATCGCCGATCCGCACCTGGTGAACAAGGCACGACAAGATCGCGCCGACGATATCCGTGGCTGCATTTCCTGCAACCAGATGTGCTGGGGACGGCGCGCGCGTGACTACTGGATCTCCTGCCTGATCAACCCTTCCGCAGGACGCGAATTCGAATGGGGCGGCGATCGCTTCGACAAGGCTGCCACGTCCAAAAAGGTTCTCGTGGTCGGCGGTGGTCCCGCCGGCATGGAAGCAGCACGCAGCGCGGCCGAACGTGGCCACCAGGTCACCCTGGTCGAAGCGCTCGGCGACCTGGGTGGGCAATTCCGTCTTGCCGGCCTGGCACCCCGACGGGGACAGGTCACCGAGCTGATGGGCTGGTACCTGCGCCAGTTCGAACAGCTCGGTGTCGAGATGCGCTATTTCACCGCGATGGATGAACAGGACATTGTCGAGTTCGGCGCTGACGACGTCGTACTCGCCACCGGCTCGATGCCGGACGGTCTGGCCAGGCAGCGCTGGTTACCTCAGGCCGACGAACTGCCGGGACTGAAGCATGGCAAGGTATTCTCCTGCGAAGAAGTGTTACGCGACCAGGCAGAGCTCGGCAAAGCCGTCATCGTACTGGACGAGGGTGGCAACTGGCGCGGTACCGGCACCGCCTGGTACCTGGCCGACAAGGGCCACGAAGTCACCATCGTCACTCCCGATCCGATGATCGGCAAAGAGTTAACACACACCACGTCGGATTTTCAGATCCGCGCGAGCCTGGCGAAACTGGGCGCGACATTCAAACTCGAAACGGTGATCGAACACTGGCATGGCGACCGTGCCGATATCCGCTCGCTGCTCGACGATTCGACCTCGAGCATTGACGCCTCCGCAATCGTTACCGCAACCACCAATATCGTTTACAACGATGTCGAACTGGCGCTGATTGATGCCGGCGTCAACCTGCACGTCATCGGCGATGCCGCGGCGCCGCGTTCCGCCCCCTATGCATTTCACGACGGCCGCAAGATCGGCCTCGCGCTTTAACCTGAGACTGCAGATATGGCTGAACTCGATGGCATCAACCTGGCAATGCAAACACCAATGCACGGCGACGGCAGCATCGATTTTTCGCGCTGGGAAACCTTGATAGATACCTATATAGATGCCGGGGTTCACGGCCTGGTGCTCGGCGCGGGTACCGGCCAGCACCCTTACCTGACCCGCGACGAATGTGATCGACTCTATGAAGTCGGTGCACGACGCATCGATGGCCGTTGTCACCTGATCTGCCAGACATCGGCGCTGGTCGTTGACGAAGTGATGGCACGTTCACGCCATGCACAGGGGCTGGGAGCAGACGCCTTGATGATCCTGCCACCTTACCTCGAGGGACCCGAAAACGACGACGGCCTGTTCGAGTTTTACCGCGGCATCGACGCCGTGGTCGAAGTCGATATTATCGGCTACAACATTCCGCAAACCACCGGTATCGGCATTTCGGTCGAGCTGTTCAAACGGCTGAATCAACTGGATCACTTCAATTACATTAAGGACAGTGCCGGTGATCTGACCACCCACCAGGAGTACCTCGCTACCGGCTACAGGGTGCTGAACGGATGTGACCCCAATACCATGTTCGCGTTTATCGCCGGCGCACAGGGCTGCATCTGGGGAGGCGCCAACTACATGCCGCGGGAAAGCGTGCAACTTTACGACCTGGTTAGCGGTGGCGATCATGCCGCTGCGATGGCCTTGTGGCAACGCATGATTCCGTCGCTACTTTATATCTGGCGCGGCCAGTATATTCCGAAGGTCAAGGCCGCGAGTCGATTGCGCGGTTTCGACGGCGGTAGCGTGCGCGCGCCGCTGCAAAACCTGGACGCGGCGGCTTTGGCAGAACTCGAAGCCTGTCTCGAATCCCTGCAGCAGGATTAAGTGGCCCATGGCGACACGACGCAGAAGACAAGGTGGCAGCGCAGCCCGGCGCGCGGCGGTGGCAAACGCCGCCGTTGTGCATCACCCGGAGATCAGGCGTGGCATTCCGGTCATGGAAGTCACCAACCAGGAAGGTGTGGAACTGATCCACGATTTCGCGATGCGCGTCGCCGAAGAAATCGGCTGTGATTTTCAGGATGGGGAATCGCTCGATTACTGGCGCCAGACCGGTGCCGAGGTCGATGGCGAGCGGGTCAGGATCGGTCGCGACGAACTGCTCGAACTGATTGGCAAAATTCCGTCTTCCTACCTGCACCATGCGCGCAACCCGGAGCGCACGGTGCGCATCGGCGACGGCCACGCGGTGGTTTCACCATCTTACGGTGCGCCCTTCGTGCGCGACATGGAGGGCGTGCGTCGGTACGCGACGCTGGAAGACCTGAACAATCTGCAAAAGCTGAATCACATGGCGTCAACCGTGCATATCGCCGGCGGCACCATCGTCGAACCGGTCGACATCCCGGTGCCACATCGGCATATGCACATGGCCTACAGCGGGTTAAAGTACTCGGACAAACCGATCATCGGCAATGTGACCGCGCGCGAGCGCGCCGAAGACACGGTCGACATGATGAAAATCGTGTTCGGCGGGGAATTTGCGACCAACAACACCGTCACCACATCGCTGATCAACGCCAACTCGCCGCTGGTATGGGACGAAACCATGCTCGATGCACTCAAGGTCTACGCGATGAATAACCAGGCGGTTATGTGTTCGCCGTTTTCGATGGCGGCCGCGAGCACTCCGGCAAGCAATGTCGGCACAGTCGGGGTGGTGCTTGCCGAGGCCCTGATGGCGATGGCGATGACGCAGATCATTCGCCCCGGTGCACCGATGCTGTTCGGGGTGCCGGCGATGACCGTCGCGCTCAATAGCGGCGCCCCGGTGCACGGTTCGCCGGATTCGGCGATGGTGCAGTTCCTGTCGAGTTCAATGGCACGCCATTACAAATTACCGCACCGCTCGATTTTAAATGTCGCGACCTCGAAATCGGGCGACATGCAGGCTGCTTACGATTCAATGTGGGGGTTATTCCCGAGCATGCTCTCCGATGCCAACTGGATGACCATGGCCGGTGGTATGCTCGAAGGCGCGCTAACGGTTGGCTACGGCAAGACGATGATCGATTTCGAGCAACTCGACGCGTTTTACCATTTCCTGCAGGGCCCGGATTTTAGCGACATCGATGAAGTCTTTGAAGCGGCGAAACGAGTCGGGCCCGGGGGACATTTTCTCGGCGAAACCCATACCCTCAACAGCAACCTGTTCATCTTCGATTCGCAGCATAATAATTCCTACGAGCAATGGGATGTCGAGGGCCGACTCGACAGCGAAGCGGTCGGCGTCCGCAAGGCCAAACAGTGGCTTGAAAAATACGAAGCGCCGCCCATCGATGAGGCGCTCGACGAAGCGCTGCTGGATTATATCGCCCGGCGAACCCGCGAGATTCCGGCGCAATAGGCTGATCTTTCGAGAGCGATACGCAAAGCTATGCCCCTATAGCTGTCGCTCGTTTTACAACCGGGAACGAGCGCTTTTGGCGGTGAACGCCCGCCAGACGCAAAAGCCCCGCTTCATGGTGGGGGGTATAGTGATAGGTCAAAGACTTCCCGTTTTCTGACCACACCTACCTGAGACATCCAAGCAACACCACAGCCGCTGCCCTCGGGGTGGCGTTTTTTTATGGGTACCAGTTTATTCAGAATCGCCCATGGCAGGCTGAATTAGAGGGAAGTCTGGAGGTGAGCTGACGTCGACCTGTCTATTGATTGTACGTCGTCAAAACCTACTGGACAGCTAGCGTCCTGATCTAAGAGACACTTCAGCTCATCAGGCAGCGTCACTGCACAGGCAGTGACGCCACCGTGGACGAGGATGTCAGTATTCATCGCCGTCATCTTCGTCAACCTCGCAGCCTTCGTCCCAACAACAGCCATCGATACTCTGGGCGCTACAAGATTGGCTGTTGTGCTTGTCACAACATCCTTCGCGGCAATCATCACAACCCTTGTTACACCCGTGATCGTTCCAGATCGTGTAGGCCATGACATCAAGCGTTTTAACGGGGGTATGCGGATCGTCACTCTTGATGATCAGCTCGCAGCATTTCGGGCACTTTTCCTTCGCATTGTACCGAATCAAGACACTCAGACATGCGCCCGGATGCAGCGTCGCGGGGAAGGGGTTGTTGATCAACTTCCAGTATTTGCTCTTACGCTTGAATGCAACGCTGGTCACATGAAGCTTGCAGTCGCCTACGTTGCAGATCGAGATGGTCCTCTCCCCGATGCAGCATGCCTTCACGCCACCAATGCAGGTCGAGCCTGTGACAACAAGCTTCCCGGAAGGTGCATTCCCGCCGACATCGACCTTATTGACACAATCCGGATCGTCACTTGCGATCTTGATCATGCCCGACTTTGCACCGAAGCTGGTCGGTTCGAACCGAATCGGCACCTGCACAGCATCCCCGGCATGTATCTTGATCGGATAGGATAAAACCTTAGGGACCACGAACTCAGCGGAAGAGGAATTGATGCCGGTTACTGTCAACGGGCAGCACCCGCTGTTACTTAAGGTCATCATCTGATCCTTGAAGGAGCCGACACACACGTCACCAAAATTGCCTGTATCTGCAATGATCGTGACCAATCTTGGCGGGCTTGCCTTGCCTGACACCTGTACTTTCTTTTGACCATCAGGATCGTCACTGAACACCGTAATCGTCGCCGACTTTGGGCCGAGACTGTTCGGTTGTAATCGGATTGGTATTGCAACCGAATCACCTGTTTCAATGATGATGGGATAGGACAACACACTCGGATCAAGAAACTCAACAGAAGTTGAAGTAATGTTGCTTACAGCCAGCGTGTTGTAACCGCTGTTACTCAAGACCAGTGTCATATCCTTGAAGGAGCCGAGGCATACGTTGCCGAAATTACCGCTATCGGCGATCACGGTGACCAGTCTCGGTTCAAGCTTCACATTACGCAGGGCCACATTGTTGTCATTGGGCACCAGACGCCAGTCTTCGATCTCCTCACCGGCTGTGAAGTTATCCACATTGCTGGGATCACCGGTGGCGGAAACGATCATCAGCATGCTGTCGTGACCGACGGCGTTCTCGACAGGTGTCCAGGCAAACGGACCAATGATCTTTTCTTCGGCGTTATTGGGCTGGAGTGTGCCCGCTGACAGCTCCGGGGTTGTCATGGGCTGCAGATCGTCAGGCCAGACTAAACCGGCCAGGGGGTTGCAGTGAAATGCCTTGACCACGACGTTGTCGGCTTCGGACGTGCCTCGGTTCTTGATCTTTACGTAGGCGTAGTTAGTGCCAATTGTGGGTTCCTGGTGTCCTTCTACTCCATCGGCGATGCGACGATTCCAGATTGTCTCGGTCTCCCAATGGACCGGGAGATACTCGTATTCTCCCGCTCGACCATCGTCTATATATACGTCAACGTTGGGTGGTGCCCCATCATTTAGATCCTGTTTCTCGAACGACCAGGAAAGCACCTTTCCGTATGCCCCGCCAAATATCCCCTCCGATGTCCAGTTGCCGACATCAGCGGTAAGAAGTGCGTCCAGAAACTGTGAGGGAGAACTCGGATTACTAAGTGGAGTGAGAGTGCCTACTGCGCGCAGTATCAGATAAGCCATGCAGCGTGCAGCAAACTCGCGCCGTGAAAATCTTGTTGAGTCGCCACCGATCGAGCGGTACACGCGGAATAGTGTTGTTGAGAGGATCTGCTCGCTCGGGTAGCCGCCAACATCGCTGGTGCCGCCCCATCCCCATCCTGCTGCAACAGTGCGATCTGAGCGGCGGGGGACAGCCGGAACGAAGGGCGCTAACAGAAAGCGATCAAGTGCTGCGCCATTGTGCCACTCAGAAACAAAATCATTCAGTATCATCGCAAAACTGTCGCCCGCACTATGTGCAAAACCAAAGTTCGCGCTGTTGACATGGTCGTAGAGGATCCCGTGGCCACCGAGTTCGTGAAGGACCACACGCCAGTCAGCGGCGATGCCGATCGGGTTGGTCGTATCACCTGCATCGGCAAGGGCGTAGCAGGTGTGGTCAATGCCGTCTCCGTCGCCTATACAATGTGCATTGATGGCGTTACCTAGCCCACGGTGATCAACTTCTACCGGAAAGGAGGTGCCACCAAAGTACCCACCGGCCCCCGTTAGTGGGAAACCGAGATCAGCGACCAGCTCGAAGAAGCGGTCGTTATGATAATAGGCATTGACCGCGGCGAATTCATTTGTGCGGGCATCATAGTCGAAGTCGTTCCCGCCAGGTTGCGTAGGTGCTGCCACGGTTGGCGACTCAATTTCGTTCAAGGTCACCCAGCTGCCCTGCAGCGATTGTATGCCTCCGGCCGGCGGGTCCAGGTTAGCGAGGGCAACATTGTCGCGATGAGGATTAAGCACGACATTGCTTTGATCGGGTGTGTTGGTTGTCGTGCCTGTGCTGGTGATAGGATCATAAGTAAATACGGAACCGTTCACTCCCGAGCTCAGCGCGCGCAGGTAGAGAATTGTGTTTGTTTTAACGTCTACCAGCATGCGCCAGTTCATCGGGTCACCTTCGTGCGGCAGACGAAAGACGAGTTCGGCGACAAGATACCATTGCCGCTCCTGGATCAATTTGGGTACCGGCGGTATCGGTAAGGTAGGTGGCGTGCCACAACAAGGCTGCACGAGATCGTGCGTTGAGCCATTTTCGTCTTCATCAGACTTCGAATCCGGAGAATCGACAGTGCGCTTGTCGGCGTCGTAGCGATAGACAAAGAAGCGTCCGCGAATCAGTCTCGGGGTAGTAGTCTGCTCATCTCCCCCCTTTGAAGCTGGGATCGCCTCGCCGAGGATGTCGGAGAGTTGTTTGGAACCGGCGCTGTCGGCCACCTTGGATCGCTTGGCTTCGGGTTTGGGCGGCGCACCATCAACCTTCTCGCCGCTAGCAAACAGCTGTCGGTAACGATTTATATCTTTAGTCGTCGGCAGCTTGGCGTCAATGCCACGCTCGCTGGTATTTGTTACCGCGATGACACGCGCAGGATCATGGTTGATCGTGATGGTGATACCCGCTGCCCAGATTGGCGTGTTGAGATAGGTCTGGTAATAAGCGTAAGTTGTCGAGTCAAAAAAAGTCTTCTCTTCGCTAAACCGATACGCAACTTCCTGTTTCCGAGGATCGCCAAATGAGACTGGTTGCTCAGGGTTAAGCAGCGATTCACGGGTGATGTCGAACTTTTCCGCAATGCCGCGCACGTATGCTACGGCAGACGCTTGGCTGTGGTCCTCTATCTCGGGAAATCTTTCGAGGTGGTTGATTCCTCGTACCTGGCCTGCATCGTCGAGCGTAACCGTTGCTTTGAGGGTTTCATCGTAGGTTCTTTTCATGTCTCACTCCTTGATACCTGAAGCACAGCTGTGTTCTTGTGCTCGTTTAGAGTCACATTCAACTTGACTCTTACGGTCCCCATTTTCGGGAAATCGAGAGCTTTGTATGTAGTATTTCCCACACACCAATAAACCCGTTCCTATCAACAAAAAAAGAAATACTGAACGTATGAGTAGACTGAGCCGTGGATAAAAGGTGCAAAGAGAACCCCTACGAGCTCGTCCGGTGTGGATAAATTCCGAATTGAGTAAAATTGAGACCACTAAGATACTTGGCTAGTTTCGACACCCGTAGTAGCAGCGCGAACAACAGTGCGGCAGTAAATGCGACACGCAGTCGCCTCGTATCGGTAGAGGTGTCGGATAGATTTTGAATGTCCATATTTTGCAGCACGCTGTGGGTTAACTATCGCGCTCGGTTGGCCGAATTTCTATTGTTAAATAGCCCTGTTCAAGTTAAAGAGTTACTTCTTTCGTTCAGGCAGACCAAATTTATTTGGTGGAATAAAAGAAAACCGGGAAGGTGCTCTTTCGGAACATAGCGGTCATTGCTTTAGACTCAATTAATTACCGAAAACGACCAATTGCTGCTGTTCGAGACCTTTTTTGAGGGCCCTATATAAAGGGACGAAATACAAATCTTGATAAAATTGTCCGGAGTAGCTTCTCTTATCCGAAGATAGGGGTCACAACTTTATGCAGGCTTCAGCTGTTACGGTTTGACTTATGAAAAAAGGGGTCATATTCTTGAGTCCTGTCAAAGGGCTTGAATAAAAATCATCAATATAAGTTTTGCCATTCAACGCGGCAACATCTGACCAGGAGAATGATAATGCCAAACCGTAGACCGAATGATCATCTGGTAACCAGTAAATTTAAAATTGAGATTGAGGGTGTCACCCAGGGAGCGTTTGCTGCAATGGATGGTATCGAGAGTACGACTGAAGTTGTTCACTATGCCGACGCTGATGACATCATCGAGCGCAAACGACCAGGCCGAACGCGATATTCAAACATAGTTCTAAAACGTGGTTTTGTTAACACTGATGAACTGTGGAAATGGTATAAAAATGTGGCTGATGGAAAAATTGAGCGAAAGTCCGGTTCGATAATTCTTGCGGGTGACGATGGTAGTGAGATTATGCGTTACAACTTTTACGAGGCCTGGCCTTGCCGCTGGAAAAGTTTCAAGCTGAATGCCGCCTCCAAAACAAAAAGCATTATTGAGGAACTCGAGATTGCAGTAGAAAAAATAGAGCGCGGCTAGATTCTTCTCAGGTAAAAAGGACTGTCATGAATCTAGATCCGATCGAAGTCCTGCTCGTTGAAAAACTGAAAAAACTATTACGAAAGCAGGCGGATGTTCTTGCTGGGCCTGTTTCCACGCTGGCCCTTGGCGGAATGCAGGAAACCATATTCATCCATGCGGCCCGTTTTGAGGATCATAATGGCATTACCCCCGATGGGGCATCGATTGCTCGGCGCCCGATTCGCAAGGGAAGTGTTTCCGGTATTGCAGAGGAAAGACCTTGCCTTATCGTAGTTGAGGTGACCTGTATTGCTACGGCCTACAGCCGGATTAAAGCACTGAGTGAGGGGATAACCCTGGAGATTCTGCTGGCGCTGGCTTGCGAACGTGAGTTTGACCTCGGTGCATCCGTCAATAAGCAATCCTCTCTTAAGTTTACAGATTTTCAAGCATGTCTTAACCAGGCCGAAACGGCCAGGCGGGAAGATGATGACTTTGTTCTTCATCTTGAGCGCCTGGTTTTTCACATCAATGGTGCCTTGCATTTGCAGTTGTCAAAACATGGAGGATTGAAAGCAAAACGATCCATGCTGAAAAAGCCAATAATAAAGGCTGTTAAAAAACCCATTAGGAAATCAATAAAAAAACCTGAAAAAGTAACGCGTAAATAAATTTGGAAGGGGAATTTTAGGGGAAAACCGGGACAGATTTATTTATAGTCAACTTTAAAGTCTAGAGAGGTTAACAAAAAATAAACCTGTCCCGGTTTTTTTCGCGGCAGGACAATTTGAGAAATAGTTGACGTTTCGAAAACTACGGGTTCGGGCCTATAATCGTCACGGCAAATGCATGGACATTTTTTAAAAAACTAACAACCTGGTCTTCGAGAATCCAAATTGAATAGTGCAACGCAAAAAGCGCGACTCTTTGAGTATTCCGGTAAAGTCAGTTTTACCGTTTATGCCGATTTCAAATGCCCTTTTTGCTACGCGCTAAATGAACGTATCTTTGCGATGAACCTGGACCACTGGATAGATTTTCGCCTGATTCAGCAGGCGCCAGAAATTAACCACCACCGGGGTAGTCTCGAATTGCTCAGCGAACTCACCTCCGAAGTGGCGGAAGTTCGGCGACGGTTACCATCAACCGAAATTAATATACCTATGTTTCGCCCCAGTTCGGCCGCCGCCTCGGCACTGGTGTACGCGATTGGCAGAGATGATCCGATCGAAGCAGCGCGGCTACGCCGGCGGATTTATCGAGCGCTTTGGGTCGATGGAGAGGATATCTCCGACCCCGGCACTTTGGCCTCCCTCCTGCAGGAGCTGGATATCGAACTACCCTCTCATGATAATCTATCAAATGAGGAACTTACGGCCTGGCAGTCCGAATGGGCCAACAATACGGAGTTCAATCGTAATCTACCAGTCATCATCAGCGAATCTGGTGAAACCGTAATCGGATTTCTGCTGGAGCCCGAACTGGCTGCGTTTCTCGAGTCCGGTTCACTGACATCGGACAACGCAGCCACCGGCCTTTGGCCGCCACAAAAGCGTCAGCGAATACTGGTACTGGATAACGATGCCAAAAGTCTTCGGATGATCGTCGAGCAAATGCACGATACCCAGATCGAGGTGGTCGAGGATTTCATCGGACTCATCGCGCATACACGGAATCTCGGTATGCCTGATCTGTTGATTGTGAGCAGCTCATTTATCAAAAACGTCAGCGGCAGTGACTGGTGGCGAAATTCGACCAATTCGGATCCGGATCCGGCGATTCCGATTATTCATATATTGGACAACCAGACTTCCGAAGCTGAGACAGCTGCTTTCGACGCGGGAGCGTCCGATATTATCGCCAGACCTTTTCATCCGAAGCTGCTGCGGTCGCGCCTTAAATCGCATCTGCAGGCGCGTCGATCAAAGCAGCTGATCAAAAGCTTCACCCGGGTCGATGCTTTGACTTCGATCTGCAGCCATCGCGAGTTTCATTTACAGCTGTCTGCGGAATGGAGTCGTGGGGCCCGTGCCGGCAGCTCGCTTGCATTGTTGTTGATCGATATCGACAAGCTCAGGGCATACAACGATACCTATGGGCATTTGAGCGGGGACGATTGCCTTGTGGCGGTGGCACAACTGCTCGGTAATTGTTTGCAGCGCTCCGAAGACCTGATGGCGCGTTATAAAGGCGGCATGTTTGCCGCATTGCTGCCTGGAGTCGAGGTGGATAGCGCGCTCAAAGTAGCCCAGGATTGTCTCCAGGCAGTTACGGATGCGAAGATCACACACCCGGCCTCACCAATTGCATCCTACGTGACGGTCAGTATCGGCGTCGCTGCTATGGTGCCGATGTTCGAAAAAAGCTGCACGCTAATCATCGAGCAAGTGGAAATTGCCTTATACCAGGCCAAGCAGATGGATGGCATTCCGGTGTGCGCTTTTGGCGAAAAGGTCTGATCTACTATATCGGGGACAGTCTGCCTGATTCCGGTTATCCGACATAAATGCATGGAAGTAGAAAAGGGCTAGTTTAACTCGTCGTCCTGCCAGTACTTCGTGCCTTTGATAGTTGCCTGCAGCGCGAGACCAGTCTCGGTTAGCTGGTATATGGTCATGTTATCAACCGTAATCTCTCCACCGACAGCCGCACCCTTGTCCTCGGCCTTGGCCGCGGCATCGGCTTGCGCGCCAAAAGCCCAACCGCTTTCGACAAAACGATCCATACTGTCATTAGTGTGGAAGATAAATACCAGGCGAAAATCCTTGGCGCCAAGACCCAGGCCGACACCAACCTCACCCATTTTCATGTAGGTGTGCTTGCCGCTCAAATTATTTCTCACTACACCCTGGCCACCACCGAAACTGGCCAGAACGACATTGACATTGGCGTTGCTGAATACCGCGTAGCCCGGGGCACGGGAAATCTGGGTTTTAACATCCGGCTTTAGTTTGTAGAGCTTTGACAGGACTTCATTTTTCATGTCAAGAATCGCCTGCCTCTTTTCGACCGGGGTTACACTTCCAGTCGTGGCACAGCCCCCAACCATCAATGCCATAATCATACAAACTGCCGTTGATATCCGCGCCATGTCAGGCCTCTGAGTTGCGTCAAGGTTTAACGAATTGTTCAGGCCGTCACTATAGGGTAATTTTTTCAGCATGAAAATCTTCTCCTGATGTCAAATAACAACCGCAATTAGCGTCAATAACAGCCCGTATACTGCATTCACTGGTGAAATTGTCGCAGTTTTAAGTTAAGTTACGCGGGTCTAACCTGGCACTGGTTTATTGACAGTGCATGTGCACATCGAATTTTACATAAGGAGCAAATACTGATGTCCGTTCTCAAGCAAACCGCACTGATACTTTCCATCTCATTATTAACATCACTGAATGCCTACGCCGATTCGTGGAGTTGCCGCTATGCCAACGATGTACGCGAGGTACATATAGAGCGAACCACACCAGATCCGGCGCCCTGCACAGTCGTTTACAAGAAACTGACCGAAGGCGTCGAAGACCAGGTGCTTTGGAGTGCACAGAATGATGGCGCTTACTGCGGCGAAAAGGCCAGTGGCTTAATCACCAAACTGGAATCCTACGGATGGACCTGCGTCGAGACAATCCGGGATGACGCCGCTACACAGTAATGTTAGTCGCCTGCCTGCGAAAGCTGACGCCTGAATGTCGCGGCTCAAGCTTTCGCGGGCAGGCGGATAGACCCAGTCCCTGTTTTAGCCCTTAGTTATGTGGCCTTTGGCAAGGTAAACCAGAAAGTGCTGCCCTGGCCCGGGCCTTCAGACTCAACCCAGATTTTTCCACCGTGCACCTCGATAATGCGCTTCACCAGCGCTAATCCTACGCCAGTACCTCCGACATCGGCGCTCAACCTTTCAAACAGGCCAAATATCTGCTCCTGGAACCGGGCATCTACTCCGACGCCATTATCTTTCACATAGCAACAGATCATCCCGCCTCTTTCAACTGCGCCAATATGAACATAGGGTGATTCCTGACCACCCATGAACTTGATAGCATTTTCTATCAGATTCTGGAAAACCTCGGCAAGCCTTGTGGGGTCGCCTTGTACCGATGGCATACTATCAATCACAATTTCTATTCCCAGCTGGTCGATCTGGGTTTCAATTAGCTGGCTCGCCTGGGTTGCGATCTCGGACAGATCGCAGTTTACCGGATCACCAATGACACGACCGATGCGGCCCAGCTCCAGCAAATCGTCCAGTAGCGTAGCCATCTTATCTGCAGCACTGTTAATTTTTTCCATGTCATCTGCAACCCGACCCATATCGTCGGTGTCTAGATCCCTGCTTAACAAGCCGAGAAACCCCTTAATCGTAACCAGGGGTGTTTTCAAATCATGTGACACCGTGTAGGCAAAGCGCTCCAGTTCGGCATTCTGATTCTCAAGCTCGAATGAAACCGCTTCGCGCTTTTCCATTTCCTGCTTAAGTTCTCTCTCTGTTGCCATCCTGAGAGCGACTTCATGCGACAGACGACGATTCCAGAAGATGAATATAGCCAACAGAATTATGGCTACCGCGATCACCTGGAAGACCAGTGTATAGTCAGTTGTTACCGCGAATTTTTGCTTGATCCAGGCATCGAGTATGACCTGTTGTTCCCCCGGGCTAATCCTGTCTATGGCCTTATTCAATATGGACACCAGTTCGGGAAGCTGTTTTTGTACGCCTAATGCCAGCTTGGTATCAAACTCGGTTTTACCAACAATTCTGACATTGTTTAGGCCTAGCTCAGCAATGGTGTAACTGCATAGAGCCAATGTACACAGGAGCGCATCGACCTCTCCAGTGGATACTGCAACAAGGCCATCCTGGATATCATCGACAGTAATAAAATCTATACTCGGGTATTGCCGACGAATTTTTGAAGCATAGCCATAGTCCCGAATCAGGGCGAGTTTTCGGTCTCTTATTATCGAGATGCTTTCAACGTAGTTTTCCCTGTTATGCATCACTATTACGATTGGATTGGATAAATAGCTGTTAGTAAAAACAAGGTGGGATTTGAGATCGGAGTCGTCTGTCTCGGACAAAATATCCACCATTCCGGATTTTGCCTTTGCAGTCGATTCAGTCCAGGTTGCACTGGGACTCATTTCGAAAGTAATACCTGAAATTTTCGAAATTAATTTAAGATGTTCTGCAACAATGCCAATGTATTTACCCTTGGCATCAAAGGCTTCATAGGGCAGCCAGTTAGGATCGCCGGTAAAACTTACTGTGGGATGTTCATTGAGCCACAGGCGTTCGCTATCAGTAAGCGCTATTTCCGGCACCGGTGCCGCTATGCCGACAGAAACCTGCGACGACAGCAGGATAAAAAACAGCAGGGATTTGAAATCTATGATGCTCGACAAGACGCTATTTCCTTTTGCAGCAGAAGTCCAATACTGATTTCCTTTCAACCATCTGAGCAAGGTATTAAGTGCTTGCGCGGTGGTCAATCAAGGGCCATACACAGTGCAGAATTTAGCAGATGATAGCCCCCGCCATACAATCATTCCAATATTAATCGACTTATTATAGGTGAGCATCACAAATAAAACTGGTTGCTTACCTCTCACCAGGCCTACTCATCGAGGCTCTCGATTTGTGCTCGGATATGATGCAATAGAACCTCCGCAATTACTTTACCCTTGTCTGCAGTAGCGAGGGTCGCCTGTCCGAAAACGCCCGAGGCTGACCACAGGCCCTGCCCTCTGCTGCGGGTCAGCCGGCCCTCACCTTCCGCGCCGTCATCGACAGCGCGACTCATAGCCACCACTTCGGGCGCAATGTAAAGCATCAGGGATGTCTCATGCTCATCGGCGTGCGATCCATACTGCTGCTGCAACAAATCGTCAGGCAGGCACTGCAGCGCCGCATCAAGATCCAGATACTCGAAAGCGACGCCTTGGGGTAGCAAGGCTTTGACTTCGGCAAGCGGGCGCAACGTCGACAACCCGGTATTGATAACATAAAAACGTGACAGGCCGAAACTCACCAGGCTCGTACAGGTATCGACGATGACATCGCGCGCGGTCTCGTAGCGCAAACTGATCGAACCCGGGTATTCGACAAACGCCGGATAAAACGACGCATTGATCAGCGGCGCGACCACGACTGGCCGGCTTTGCATGACCTGCTCGACCAGCCAGGTGGCGATTATCGCGTCGTTGTTGAGCGGCAGATGCGGGCCGTGCTCCTTGGCGGCAGCACCCAGCGGTATAACCACAACCGGATTGTCTGCAAACCACTGCTCAGCCTCGATCCAGCTGATCGTTTCTAGCTTGACTCCTGGCTTCATTGTTCTCTATGGTTAGGCGCGTTGCGGGATAGTGTTGATGCGATGATAACCTGAGACAATACTTAAAAATACAGCAGTGGCGACAGCAGCCTCGCACGCAGGGTTCGAGCGGGCAGCGTTGTGTGGGTCGCTATAAGCCGGAGCAGCTAACGCCATGCAGGGGAAACCGAACAGCATGAATCATGAAAACTACTCGGCCTGGAACCCCGGCATCGAGTCGGAAATACCGGCGGAATATCGTGAACTCGAAACCATTTACAATCCCGCCAATGTATTCACCACAATTAACCAGGTAAACGAGCTCACAAAAGAAACCGATATCAGCCCGGAAGAATTAATCAGTTTTCGCCCGCATCGGCTGGTTTTACACGAGCTTATCGTGCGTATTACCGCTGATATCGTCGTGCTTGAAGGGGAAACTGAAGAGGACCTCGGAATCAACTTTCGCAACATAGCGCGAAAAATTTTCAGTAAATATATTATCCCCGCCCTGATGCAAATCGAGCATGGCTTCGACACCATGCGCACCCGCATCGAAGACCTGACCACGCAGGAACTCGAGGCGGCGCTGTTACAACAGGCACCCGCGAAAAGCCCCAGACCATCATTCTGGTCGAGTCTGCTGGGATCGAAGCCGAGCCCGGTAGCCGCACCGCAAAGCAGGCAGGAACGTGAGTTCGAATTGATTAACAGTTACAAGCAAAGCGGTCTCAACGCCAGCGACGAGCTCCCCGCCGCTGTGTACCGCAGCCTGTATCGAGTGCTTGGTTCGATTGCGACGTCCCGTGGGTTTATCGGTAATGATCCGGAGTATCTGAAAAACATCTGCGTCAGGCATGCCTGCAATTACCTCGGCAGCCGCGAGATAGGCCGGAAAGTCGGCGCGCTGGTAGACGAGGCTATCGCCATCGAGGGATACCAGCGTATCGCCGATGCTGACGTACCCATACTGATCAGCCTGAAGGGAGCATCGGCTGCGGGCAAAAGTTCGCTGCGGCCGATGCTGCGCGAAATGATGACCGAACTTGGGTTCGAGGAGCACGGCTACGGCACTATCAGCCCCGATATCTGGCGACGCATGCTGCTCGACTACGATGCCCTCGGCGAAAGCTATAAGTATGCCGGCAGGTTCACCAGCCATGAAATCAATATCATCGATACCAAGCTCGATCACTACATTCGCGCCAAGGCTGAACACCGACATTCGATCCCCCACCTGATGGTGGATCGTTTTCGCTTCGACAGCTTCGCCAGCGAAAAAATTACCCGTGTCCTGCATAAGACCTACGTTCGCTACATCGACACCATGTACATGTATTTTGTGGTGACACCACCGGAGGCCACTGTCGAACGCGGCTGGGAGCGCGGACTGGTGCGTGGACGCTACAAGGCCGTGGAAGATTTCCTCGGCCATTGCATCGAAGCCTATGCCGGCATGCCCAAACTGTTATTCAAGTGGCTGGCCAGCGAGAAACCAAGATATTTCTTCGAGTTCCTCGATAACAGCGTTGCCAAGGGCACCTATCCCGAGCTGATCGCTCGCGGCACGCAGGGCAGGATGCAGATTTATCGACCGCGCTCGTTAATCGATATCGAGCGTTTCCAGCGCATCAACGTGCTCGCTACCAGTCCGGATCAGGTAGCGGCGGCGCCCGAACTGCAGACCGTGGCAAACAACCTCGGATTTCTGCGTCAATGCATTGCCAGGTTTAAACTGATCGAGTTTGTCGATATCACGACCGATACCAGTTTCCTGACGATTCGATCCGGTAGTTTCGAAGTTAGCAATCCCGACCTCTTCAAGCAGAACCTCGCCGATGAAACCCTGCGCGAGATAATCGAATTACTGGCACCCGATTTGCTGTGCGGATAAACTGCAGACAACCAGGAGAGAGCGAATATGCAAAAACCTATCAAGGGGAGCTGCCTGTGCCAGGCGGTCAGCTACCAGTTTCACGGCCCGGAATACGTATTTCAATACTGCCATTGTTCACGCTGTCGCAAGTTCACTGGCAGCGCGCATGCCAGTAATATCATCGTAGATCCCGCGCAATTCGAATGGCTAAGCGGCGAAGATCAGGTGGGTCGTTTCGAACACCCGGAAGCCAGGCATTTCGCGACCTGCTTCTGCAAGATATGTGGCTCATCGTTACCGTGGATGGCCCAAAGTGGCGCCGCGGTTATTATTCCGGCAGGTACGCTCGACGATGACCCGGAAATAAGACCCGTGCAGAACATTTACTGGAAGGATAGAGCGCCATGGCGCGAAGCCGTGGAGGAGCTGCCGCAGTACGACGAATTGCAACCACGCAAGGTGAAAAGCTAGCGTTTATATCATGGATTTTCGCCGCGTCTTGATGCTAATCGCCAGCTACCTGCTGTTAGCGACCGGCCTGGCGCAGGCCGCATACCCGCAAAACCCGCTGCTGCTAAACGATTCGATTTATGTTTCTCAGCAAGGCATCTACAGGTTCGAGCGCAGCCAGCGTGAACCGCTCTGGTCAAGCCTGGATGGTATCAAAACTTTCGAACCCGTTGTCTTCGAAAACCTGTTGCTGGTCGGCAGCACCCAGGGTTTGTATGCACTGGATCTTGAATCCGGGGGTGTCGCCTGGCATATCGAACCGCAGCATACGCTGTTCACCCCGAGCATTTCGGGCAAGGCCTATGCCGGCAGCGTGCACGGGGAGCTCTACGCGATCGAAGCACGGGATGGCAGCATCAGCTGGCGTCGCCAGTTCGCAGGGTGGATCTATTCCCCGGTCATCGACGCTGCATCGGACCGGTTATGGACCGGCGGTCAGGCACACCAGGTGTATGCAATTGGCATCGACAATGGCAAGCTGCAACAGCAGATCTCCACCACTCAGGAATCAGTCTTCAGCCCGGTAGATCTCGGCGCCGACCAGACCGCGTTTAACCTGTTTGACGGCAGTACCCTGCTGGTGGGACTCGATAACGCGCAGGGTGACACGATACTTGCCGGCGATTCGCAGCCCAACGGAATTTATGCTTACCGGGATACGGTTTACCGCAGCCATCGTGACGGAACCCTGTCGGCCTTCGACCGGCACACGCACAAGCTTAGATGGCGCCGCTCACTCGTCGCGCAGGATCTCGTCATGCACCCTTCGCAACCCGGCTACCTGTTATTAAGCGATCGCGATCGCAGCCTGGTGCTACTCGATCTCACAAAATCCGACAGACCCTGCCCTGTTCAAAATGACCTTCGCTGGATGTTACCGCTGCAACTGGACGCCCGGAATATCATTTATTTCCAGAAATCGATGCAACCTCCCCGCATGACCCTTGTCCAAACCGAGGCACAATGTAAATAAAAAAAGGGGAATCCTGATGCAAATAATGAAAGTGTTATACCTGGGAGTGCTTGTGTTTTTGACCGGGAGTGTCAATGCAGCCGCACCTTTTGGTGGAGAGGAAGATGTCAACTATGCCAAAAATTTGTGGCAGACGATGATGGATGCCGGCTACGCCGGAAAGGACAGTATGATGTCGCGGCCATATATCGGCCAACACCCACATGGTGCTATTCTTGATACCATCGAGGGCAAGATAGCGCTAGACGGAAATCTGCACACCATTATCGTCAAACGCAATTACGGTGGCGAAGGTGTCAGTATTGCGACGGTGGCCAACGATCCGGCGAAGTACCTCAAAGCCGTTACCGTAATGCTGAAACGCCCGGGTTACGATCCTGAAACCAAGGACTGGTTCTGGGCCAAGTTCAAGGCGGATGGCAGTCTCGATACCAACCCGGCTGGGATGATGCTGGCCGGCAAGGTGGCCAAAGGCAAGCCGCAGGGCTGTATCGCATGTCACACTGCCGCACCTGGTGGTGACATGATGTTTCTACACGATTAAACAATCCGTATACGCCGTTCCCGCGCGGGCGGGAACGGCGCCCTCCGATTGCGATCCAGGAGCTGACCCCACAACTGTCCGGAATAAACAACAGATTGCAGGTTCACTGGCGGGTTAAGGCTACCTCGGGGATAAGTCCGCAAAAGTCGCTCCCAAACGGCAAAAAACGCCGTTTGGTCCATCCATGGAATCGCTTGGAGCCCGAGGCGTCGGACCGCGGCGTCC